>Ga0307412_10000101_pt1 | contig 70644 bp, 63 predicted proteins | sample DK1Cmetagenome_3_FD_203823 | JGI IMG/M metagenome (GOLD analysis project Ga0307412, IMG submission 203823) | Maize rhizosphere microbial communities from greenhouse at UC Davis, California, United States - DK15-C-1 | ecosystem: Host-associated > Plants > Roots > Rhizosphere > Soil | place: USA...
TAATTATAAATATACTTATTTTTTTCAAAATCAAAATAACCTTCTGATGTCGGTGCAAACTTTAATGTCGGAACTGTAGGAACAGTAGATCCTAACGATTCCAGATTGTTGTATTGAAATCCATCTAAGTAATCAGTTTTCTGTTCGGCACCCATTGGTATATACCTTTTCGACACTTTCGTTCCGTCGGCTCTATAGGTATAATATGTGTTATTGGTAGAGTTAACAAATACTGTTTCTGTAATGCTGCTCGGTAGATTTAGGAAATTATATGTAATAATCATTTTGTTTTTATCGGGATTACTGGTCATATTCCCATTAGCATCGTACTGCATTGTATTTCCTTTATATCCACCAATAGATGACACTAAATCCTTAACAGAGGTAAGCCTATTCCCTTGATACGTATAGTTAAGGTTATTAATGAAATTGGCAGCTGTATTTCCTACTATCAATTCAGAAGATCTTTTTAAATTGGTAATATTACCATTCAGATCATACTCCAGCTTCTCAAAATATTCTTTCGCAGAAGGATTGCTGTCTTTCTGATAAAAGCCTGCTGAAAGCCTATTTAAGCTATCGTAAACATAGCCGTATCTTCTCAGGTGATCATTAGCTGCGGTAGAAGTTCTCCAGTCTACCTCTGCAATATTCCCATTATACCTCGGTATTACTTTCAAGTCAGGAAAATCGGTATTGGGCGTTTCCAATCCTTCAACCTGATTGTATTTGATTTTATATCCAAAAAGGTCATTTCCCAAATTGACTGGATCATTGATATTGGTCATCCATCCACGAATGTTATACTTATAATCGATGGTCTGTAAAGGAGATGCTAAGGATATTCCCCCTACTTTTTTATTTTCAAGCTGTGAGAGCTCATTATACTTATTCTGAGTCAGGTATTCAACAGGATTGCTGCCTATCTGATGGGTATGCGTCAGAAGCCTGTTCTGGGAATCATACGTGAATTTTTCCACGATGCCTTTTTCAGGATCCGTGATCAATCTTCTGTGATAGGTATTGCTCTGAAGGACCATTCCCGCAAAATCAAGCTTATGATTAACAACAGTATATCCTCCCAAATGATTGTTACTTCTTGAGCCTATATTTCTTCCTTTGGTATCATACCAGATAAAGTTCTTTGTCCATTTGTCATCTTCTATATTTTTGATATAGGAAGCGGTAAGCATTCCTTTGGTGGTTCGTGAATTGGCCGGGTTATCGGTCAAAAGATCCTGTGCAAATACATTGGTGACTGTTGGGGAGCCTGTGGGGTAAGTGTCATAGTAATTAACACTCAAAACAGACTGGATATCTGAAGGAAAATAATTATTACTGTAGTAAACCGTCATTCCACTTTTGGCAAAACCTGTGGCATTTCTGGATTCGGTAATTACCAAGTCTTTAATTAAATCCTGTAAAGCAGCTCTTTCTCCTGCTGAAATAATTCCTGTAAGGATCGCTCTTCCAAATGTATCATATTTGGTCATGAGCCATTTATTTTGTACATCCATTACAGCATCCTGAGAAAGAATCAGTCTGTCAGTTTTGTCGTATACCATGTATTCCCAGCCTTTGCCAGGAAGTTTCTTTTCTACAAGTCTGCCCCTGCCATCATAACGGTACTGATAGCACAAGTCATTCAACACTGTTTCTGTAACAGGCCCGGCTAATGCTTTGGGAGGAATAACAAAGGCCAGCTGGTTATACTCATTATACACGTAATAAGTATCTATATTCCCTCCATTATTAACCTTTCTTACGAGCATAACCTGCCCCTGTCCGTTTTTGAATTCTATGGTAACATTACCGTCTTCATCAGTTACCGTATTTTTATACAGCTGGTTAGCAGGAAAATACTCCAGAACCAATGCTGACGATGTAGCATTATTGACCCAGGTAGTATTGGTGGTAAATTTATAGACTTCATTCTGAGCATTGGTGCCATATTGAAAAGTAACGGGTTTGTTTGCCCAGGCAGTGCCTACCTGGATCTGCTGCTGGATCCTGTCCAGCGGAGAGTTTTCAAGTATTTTTTCTGCATAGATCTTTTCTGAACCATAAATACCGGGCTGGGCAGCATTGGCCAGAGGAGTAGGAACAATGGCTCCATTCAGGGTTCCTCCTTGCGGAACAGGTAAATAGTCTTTTACCTGTCTTCCGAAAGCATCATATTCGATATGGGTAACCACATCTTTTCCCAGTGGGGAAGCTTTTATATTCACTACCTGTTTTGGTCTTCCCAAGCCGTCAAAATACTGAACGGTTTCTGAGGTTTTTGGGCTTGAAAGGGCAGGGTCTGAAAGGTATGTTTTTGAATAGACATAATTTTCTGTCGGTGAAAGCTGCGCATGAACTAACCCCGCTATAAATAATGCACTGATCGGTATTAATATTTTTTTCATCGTTGTTAGTTTTTGTAGTTGTATTTGTATTCTTTCACAATTTTATACACTGGATTTCCAGCTGCATCTTTATCCAGCTGCTTCACTTCTTTCAGTCGATTAGCGGTATCATAAACATAAACTTCCCTTATTCCGGACGGAGGGGTAATGCTTGTGACACCAATTAACGGATCGTAAGTGTATGTAGTTACGAGCTTATCAGCCAGTAGAGGCATTTCTCTAAATCTTTCATAAATGTCAAGAAGGTCTGCTTCCTTGGAGGGATCTGCTGCATCTGCATCTGAAGAAGCTGACATCCACGGCACCGTATTTTCGATCTCATTATAGGCTATGCCATCTACTTTTGCAATAGGCTTTGTTTGGTTATACCCCCACAGGATACTTACAGGAACACCTTCCTTTGTAGTATACTGTAGCAGGTTCCCTTTATTATCATATTTATCATACTTAATATCAGTACTTGAAGCAGTAATATTGAGTATATCATAAGTCTTTACCGATACTGGTAACACTAAATTTACTGAAGCTGGATCTGGAAGAGACAATGGATAAATCGTTTCTTTTTTAGACAATATCTTAGAGGAGTTACCTACCATCTTTGTAACAGCAGTTTCCAGAGGAATACCCACCATATTTTTACCGATCATCAATTGATTATTTTTCTCATGTGCATACTGAAATGAAGTCTCATTAGCCGAAAGCTCTGGGTCAATTGTTTTTTTAGAAGTAAGCTGAACATGTTTAGGGTTGTTATAGAAATACTGGGTTTCAGATTTCAGTTCCTGTCCATTCAGATAATCTGTTATTTTTTGAGATTTTAGAAAAGTAAAATAGGATATATTTTCATACTGGATGATAGAAAGGTTATTCACGATCTCGGAATGGGTAAAACTTGCCCCTGGAAGCCCAAAACACTCATCATATGTAGTTCTGTCTACATTATTTGCTCCGTCTGCAATACATCTGCCATTATAAAAGGTATGGTAATGGACAGCCAGACAGTCGGTCTCTGTATATTTTTTATTAGCATCTTCAGTGGTACAGACCCTTGTAGGATCGGGAATAAAAGTAAGCAGATCATAGTCTGTTCTTACTCTCAGGCCTCGTACCGAATATTGGCGACTGTCATCCTTCTCATATTCGTTAACTATTTTCTTTAGTAAGCTGTTGTTTTTATCGTAATATTTTGACACAAGTTCTCTTCCGTTATTCCAGCCGAAGTTCGTCCAGGGTGCACTTTTAATATCCGCTCCCTGCATGATCTTTCCATAATTATCCACTTCCGTTGAAAACTCGTGAAATGTATACCCTCCATCTGTACCTGTAGATTCAATGACAGATTTATAAAAAAATGCCGGATGCGAAGGATAAAGGGGGTTGAGATTATCCGATGAAATATTGATATAGGGAAAATCATCAAAAAGTGAGTTGTCCAACTTGCAGAATCTTCCGCTTGTAGATCTGTCGAGATAATAAGGTTTTTGTACCTGAATTCCTGATGACATCCCCGCAGTTCCAGTGTTATAATTATATTTTTTTATGATAGGTGGACTGCCTGCCGCATCATAAGAGGCTATTTCTTTTACCCTTAATCCGCCAACAGGAATGTTATCGGGTATTTCTTGGTCTTCTTCTGGAATATAATGGACATTCAGGGAACCTACCGTACATCTGAAGTTAGCCTGAAGTTTCAATTTTACCTGCATACCTTTTGGCACTACATAACATTCTGATCTCATTCCATTTACCGGAGTTGGCATGTTTGCGAATCCCGGACAGTTACTTGCAGCGTTTTGTGGAACGGGTTGGTTATTTTGATCTACCGCCCAGAAGGCAGAGGTGTGATGGCCTGGTACTTCAGCACTTATCCCCTCACATTCATCATTATAACCACTGAACATAACCGCGAGCATATACTGTGCCCTCTTGTTATCAATTATGGTCTCGTCTAAGAGTTTATCATCAGGACTGCTGACTAGCTTTCTATGGACGAAAAGCTGTGCTGCAGTTTTTGGAGGGGTAACGACTCTTGTTCCACCATAAGTATTACTTTCATAGTCCAACAAGGTGTAGCCTTTGGTGGGATAAATAATTTTTCTCAGCAGACCCTTTTTAGCATTTTCCTCAACGATACTTTGATCAGCCCAATTATAAATTACATCTCTTACCAATAAATCATCCACCTTAGGCACAAGGGTCGAATTACTTTTGCCATTAAAGTAACCATATATATCCCTGCTGTAAGAAAGCCTCTCTGGTGCCTGCTCGGGAGCTATATATTCAAAAGAATATTTTTTTAAGGATTTTGTTTCTGTAATTTCATTCAGGAAGATCCTTCCATTAGTAGTTTTTGTATAGTTGAAAGTATAGGACTCAACCACTGTGTTGTTAAGCATCTTTTTGATTTCTGAAACCTGTCCTGATTCATCGATTACCAGCTGGCTGTATGAAAACAGAATTTCTCCTAGAGAGACGCTGCTGCTATATATTCTTTTCAACCGTTTTCCTTTTACATTCTGAAGATTGGTCATAGCCGATGATACTATAGGAGGCATATTGTAGCTGTTAACACAGTTCCCATGTTCGTCTACCCAGGAATAAGTAGCACCAACAGGTGTCATGGTCATGGTCTGGGATCTTGACAATACGGTCGTATAGATTCTTTCTTCATATTCAAAATATATTTCTTGATCCTTAGTATCTTTTATTTTGGTTAAATACCAGGCTGAAATATTGGTTCTAGGGATACTATGTGCTCCTCCGGTTTGTGAATTGGTGGTGATTTCTTTTTCAGCAAAGTAATATTTTGTACCATCTTCAATGGTTATAATAAACTGTGAATTTGCAGTGTCTTTTTCTATCTGCACATTTTGCTGGGAAATCATGACCGGGAATCCTCTTTTATCAACGACAAAACTAAAGCTGTTATTTCCAAAACTTGCATAATATATATCAGGTTCGGAATCTACAGAGCCTGCACTTACGGCTTGCAGGTAGGTCCTTACATTATTATCTTCTACCCCAATCGAATCCAGATCGGGTGGATTGCTGAAGCTGATGTTTGGATTGGTCTTTTCATCAGGAATTCCTCTTACAACCCTCGTAATTACTCCTCCCGCAGCTAACTTCCATCCCAGGCCCACCAGACCGGATTGTTCATCCACCCGTATTCCACTACTGGAATAATTGAGCTTAATAGGAATGTCATTTATTTCAGAAGCATAATTAATAATTGGAATGTCAATATTGGGTGTTCCAGTAAACATGCCCACCGGAATGTTTCCGTAAGTTCCAAGCTTATAAGCTTCAGGGCTTGGTGGGGTTATATTCACCTGAAATTCTGCCGGATTGTTTACACGTTCATCCTGCTGAGCAAAAGTGTGCATGGCTAAAAGAGCAGAAACTAAAATTATTGTTTTTTTCATTTGGTTTTTGTTTTATTTCTTAATTATTTTGGCATTAGCAGTTTTATTGGCATCAGTTTTTATTGTAATCAGATAAGCCCCCTGAATTAAATTTTGGGTATTAATCTTTGTCACTTTATTCTTGGTTTTCAAATTCTGAAGCTGTCTTCCGCCCATATCATACAACAGGATTTCTGCCTCTTTAAAATCAAAACCGATTTCAACATAAGCATAATCTGATACTGGGTTAGGATAAATCTTAATGTCCTGTTTTTCAATCAGCTGATCAAGCTGCTTATCTCCCAGCTTTACAATCTTCCAGTTTTCTTTTCCAAGCTCTTCTGCACTGGTTCCTGCCAGAATAATTGAGCCGTCTCTGTTTAATTTTATATCTGAAAGTCTTTCTTCTCTCTTTCTGGATTCACCTTTCACATGCTTTCTCCACTGCTCATTACCATCGATATTGAGATAGAGCATCCAGAAAGTTTCATCATTTGTTTCTATACAACCTTCTGCTTGGGTATAGCCCCCTAACAAAATTCCTTTGAAAGACCTGTCATCTGCTGAATGAAGAACACTTGTTCCCATCAGAATATCCCTGTTTCCAAAATTATAAGACTTCTGCCAGGTTTCTTCACCTCTTTCGTTTAAAGAGACCAGCCATAAATCTGTTCCTTCTTCTATGCCTGCTGTTTTATTTCCTGATCTTTCGGATCTTGATTCGCCACCAATGATGTATCCATTTGAAGTTAAAGCCAAAGTTCTTAGATGATCATCTCCTTTTCCTCCAAAATTCTTTTCCCATTCTGTTTTTCCGGTTTTATCAAACTTGATCACCCAAAAATCTCCTTCTCCAAAGTTTTCTGTTTTCTTTGAGCCGCCCAGGTTGCTTCTGGAATAGATGCCTAACAAGGCTCCACCATCTTTGGTAGGAATTATCTTTTCAACTTCATCCAAACCTTTCCCACCTAAAATAGACTGAGACAGTTCTTTTCCATTCTTATCAAGTTTTACAACCAAAACATCTTTTGAACCGTAACCTTTAGTTGAGTTCTGAACATTCCCAGCCACAAAAAAACCAAAATCTGTTGTTTGAATTACGGATCTGGCTTCTTCGTCTGAAGAAGTTCCTAAAGTTTTCTGCCAAAGTTCATCTCCGAATTCATTAAGCCTAATCAGCCAAATATCGGATCCGCCTTTGGAATCTTCTTTTTTATCAAGTCCTTTCTCTGAATAAGAAGTCCCGGCCAAAAGAAAGCCTCCTTCCTGAGTAGCGATGGAAGCGGAAAGATAGTCGTGGTTATTTCCCGAGAAATATTTTTCCCACACCTCTTCGCCTTGTTGGTTTAGTTTTACTAGATGGAAATCGTAGCCGTTGTTTTGTTTCCCAGCTGTACCCTGAGGCTCCCGAAGGGTCGTGGATTGGATACTGCTCCCTGTAATGAGATACTGCTGATCTATGGTTGTGGTCACCTGGCTTAAGAAATCCTGAGTAGAGGATTTGATGTCTTTCTGCCATAATACCTCCTGGGCAGAAAGCCCTAGGACCGTGCATAGAATACATGCACCAGAGTAGAATTTCTTCATCTGCTTGTGTATTTAGTTTTTATAATTTTTCAAATTTAACATTTTTTTAACACACCCAAGTCATGTTAATGTGATTTAATCTAAAATTTATCTTTTCAGTGTTATCACGTGCTGAATTTTACAGGCAAATCTACTCTTGCAAAACGACAGAACATGGCGTATTAAATTTATAGGTACAACTATTTTTAAAGTAATAATTGAAAACTTTATCACTAATAACCAATAAAAATTTTTCATCTGCCATTCATAGATATCTATGAAAAAAGACAGCTGTAAAAGCTGTCTTGGATAATATTATATTAGTTGACAATTATTTTAAATCAAATCTGTCAGAGTTCATCACTTTAACCCAGGCAGAAACAAAATCGCTGACAAATTTTCTCTGAGCATCAGAGCTGGCGTATACTTCTGCAATAGCTCTCAATTCAGAGTTGGATCCGAAAACGAGATCTGCACGGGTAGCAGTCCATTTTGGCTGTCCTGTGGACCGATCAGTTCCCATATACAGTTCCTGATCTTCGGAAATGGCTTTCCATTGTGTTCCCATGTCCAGAAGATTAACAAAGAAGTCATTGGTAAGTACTCCCGGACGGTTGGTAAATACCCCGTGTTTTGATCCGTCAAAATTCGTATCCAGTGCGCGCATTCCGCCTATAAGTACTGTAAGTTCAGGAGCTGTTAATGTTAAAAGCTGTGCCTTATCAATCAGTAAGGATTCTGTAGATACACTGAATTTCTTTTTCAGATAATTGCGGAATCCATCTGCTGCAGGCTCTAAATAGCTCATGGATTCTACATCGGTCTGTTCCTGTGAAGCATCCATTCTTCCAGGTGCAAAAGGAACTTTAATATCCTGTCCGGAATCTTTTGCAGCTTTTTCCACTCCTGCACTTCCCGCAAGAACAATTACATCTGCCAATGATACTTTTTTACCGCCAGTTTGATTTTCGTTGAATTCTTTTTGAATGTTTTCTAAAACTCCTAAAACTTTCTGAAGCTGGACAGGATTGTTTACCTCCCAGTCTTTTTGAGGAGCCAGCCTGATTCTTGCTCCGTTGGCACCCCCGCGTTTATCACTTCCCCTGAATGTAGAAGCGGAAGCCCACGCAGTAGATACCAATTCTGAAACACTTAACCCTGAATATAATATTTTCTCTTTTAAGAGGTCAATATCTGAATCATTGATCAGTTCATGATCAACCTGAGGAATAGGATCCTGCCAGATCAGTTCTTCCTGAGGAACGTCCGGTCCCAGATATCTTGCTTTAGGACCCATATCTCTGTGAGTAAGCTTAAACCACGCTCTTGAAAAAGCATCTGCAAATGCATCCGGATTTTCATAGAAATGTCTTGATATTTTTTCATACACAGGGTCCAGCCTTAAGGAAAGATCTGTTGTCAGCATCGTAGGTCTGTGCTTTTTTGCCGGATCAAAGGCATCGGGAATGATCTCTGCTCCGTCTTTGGCCACCCATTGGTGAGCTCCGGCTGGGCTTTTGGTCAGTTTCCATTCATTTTCAAATAAATTTTTAAAGAAATAATTACTCCACTCAGTTGGTGTTTCCGTCCATGTAACTTCCAGACCACTGGAAATGGCATCTGTTCCTTTTCCTGACTTATAAGTGCTGCTCCATCCTAATCCCTGAAGTTCAATTCCTGCTGCTTCCGGCTCTTTTCCAACGTTATCGGCAGGCCCGGCACCATGCGTTTTCCCAAAAGTATGTCCACCGGCAATTAAAGCTACGGTTTCTTCATCATTCATTGCCATACGACCGAATGTATCGCGGATATCTTTGGCAGCTGCAATAGGATCAGGATTTCCGTCCGGACCTTCAGGATTTACATAAATAAGTCCCATCTGTACGGCAGCAAGGGGTTTTTCAAGGTTTCTGGAGTGAATATCACCGTCTGCATCATCATCAGTTGGCAGTACTCCATGTTGTTCAGGCACTCCTTCCGAACCGTGAGCATAGCGAAGGTCACCTCCCAGCCATGTTTTTTCCGTTCCCCAGTAAACATCCATATCCGGTTCCCAAACATCTTCGCGCCCTCCTGCAAAACCGAATGTTTTAAAGCCCATAGATTCCAGAGCAGTGTTCCCGGTAAGGATCAAAAGGTCTGCCCAGGAGATTTTATTGCCATATTTCTGTTTGATGGGCCACAGCAATCTTCTCGCTTTATCCAGACTCACATTATCCGGCCAGCTGTTAAGAGGAGCAAAACGCTGTTGTCCTGAACCGGCTCCCCCTCTTCCGTCACCAACACGGTATGTCCCGGCACTGTGCCATGCCATACGGATAAACAAAGGCCCATAATGACCAAAATCAGCAGGCCACCAGTCCTGAGAATCTGTCATTAATGCATGAAGATCACTTTTTACAGCATCAAGATCGAGGCTTTTAAATGCCTCAGCATAATCAAAATCCTTATCCATAGGGTCTGAAAGGGAGGAATGCTGGCGCAGGATATCAACTCTAAGCTGATCAGGCCACCAATCAAGATTTTTGGTTCCTCCGCCTGCTACAGCTTCTTTTTTCATTGTTCCGTTATGGAACGGACATTTACTGATGTCATTCAAATCTTTTTCCATTTATCGTTTAATTTTTATGTTGATTAATACAGTTTCTTTTTAAAGACATGACAAACTTACAAAGCTTAATTCATAAACATAATCTATTAATATTTATTTATACGATAGTTAAAAACTATAATCAATTCAGTTTTATCAAGTGTTTGAAAGCGTGATATTAAAACTTCTAATAATGCAATTAAGTTAATGAAAATTCGAGAACAGATATATAAAAAGCAAGAGCAAGTTGTCATATTTAGAATGATTCAAATAAACATTTATATTTTGATAATCAGTTCATTCGATTTAATAAAATTTGATTATTTTTATATTCAAGAATATGATTGATATGAAAAAAATACTGGTTGTTCTGCTTGTTGCATTTATTATTATACAGTTTTTTCCGGTCGACAAGACTAATCCTCCGCCAACGCCAGGCATGGATTTTCTGAAGATCAAAAAAACACCGGAACCTATTGCAAAAATCATCAGAACTTCCTGCTATGACTGTCATTCCAATGAAACAAGGTATCCGTGGTATGCCAGTATTTCGCCGGCTTCGTGGTTTGTTAAAAATCATATAGAGGAAGGCAGAAAGCATCTTAATTTCTCTACTTTTGCAGTATATGAACCTAAGAGGCAGGCCCACAAACTGGAAGAATGTATAGAAATGACTGAAAAAGAGGAAATGCCTCTTGAGTCTTATTATGTAGGCCATCAGGGTGCCAAACTAACATCTGAACAGCGTAAAGAGCTGGTAAAATACTTCAAAAGAGTAAAAGAAGATACCGAAAGGAAAATGTTATTTTAAAAACCAATATTATGAAGGAGAAGTGGGAAGATAAATACATCGTATTTTATGACGGCGACTGCGGTTTCTGTAATTTTTGGGTGCAGTGGATCCTTGAACGGGATAAGAATGACCGGTTTATGTTTGCGTCCCTGCAGTCTGATTTCGGACAGAAATTCCTGTCTGAAAGAGGTCTTGAGACTAAAGTATTCAATACCCTTTATCTTTGGAAACCGGGACAGTATTACTTCATTAAATCACGTGCTGTACTGCAGATCGCTACTGTATTGGGCGGCGCTTACAAACTGCTGGCTCCCGGAAAAATAATTCCTGCATTTTTAAGTGACCCAATATATGACCTTATCTCAAGGAACAGAATGAAACTGGCTAACCAGAAATGTTTTCTTCCGGATCGTGAGCAAAAGAAGAAATTTATCGAAATATGATTTAATCATGAACTTGTAGACTCTGCCCAGTTTATTGCCAAAGTAGAAATAAAAAAGCAAAGATGAAATTCATCCTTGCTCTCTTAAATTTTATTGGTTCAATGACCATATTGAATAACTGTTTGGCGGTGCCTGAACTTTTACCCATTTATCCCCCTGTGTCGTTGGATACCAGCCAGAATTACCTGTAAAATCTTTTATCTGCTGGCTGCTCCAATTAGTTTCTATCCATCTTTCCTGCCAGCTCGATGAATTATTGATATAGACTACCAGTCCGGGATTCCCGTTATACCCGTTACGTCTTGCGATATATTCATCATTATCCGTATAGAGTATGGAAGTCGTTCCCGTAGCTTTGTTATTGTGGATCCAGATCAGATTATTCAGCCTTTCTTTGTTGAGCCACTCTTCGTAGTCCCGGTAAAAAATGGTGGGATAGCCTTCGTGAGTAAGAATGTAGGCATAGGCCGGCATTTTATTGTTAATGATATCGGTATCATGATTAGCCACAAAAGTTACTGCTTTATATGGATTTCTTTTCCACATCATATCGTCATTCAGAATATTTAAATTCCCATTGTCGAAAGCTTCATCCATTTTATAATATGCTGCAAAATCAAATACAGAGCTGTTGGCATTATTGGCCCACCATTCTAAGGTATTCACATTGGAATCCCACAGTTCACCAACAGAAAATCCGCCTACGTTGGAATTCCAGTTATTAACAACCCAAGGTCCGAAGCCTTTGACGTAATCGAATCTCCATCCGTCAAATTTCATGACATTCTTATAATATTTTCCGACAGAATCATCTCTCCCCCACAGCCAGTCCTGTACATAAGGATTAGCATGGCACAGGTCCGGAAATCCACCGAAAGCACCTTCATCATTATTTCCGTAAGAGTTTTTGTAAAAATCATTATAGCTCCGCTGAAATTTTCCGGAAGCGATTCCTGAAAAATCTGTCCAGGTGTTTGTTCCGGTAAAAGGATTGGCCTGAGATTGCCCGCCACTGTTATGATTGATGACAATATCTGCGTATATCTGCATATTTTCTGCATGGGCTTTTGTAATCAGTGCTTCCAGCTCGGTACGTGACCCAAAACGGGTTTCTGTGCTTCCGTTCTGGTTAAAATTTCCAAAATCATAATAATCTGTTGGGTCATATCCCATAGAATAAGCGCCATTCTGCGCTTTTGAGGCAGGTGGAAGCCATACTGCACTAATTCCGGAATCTGACCAGGCTGTCAGCTTGTCTTTCACAGTATTCCACCAGGTTCCGCCTTCGGGAATATCCCAGTAGAATCCCTGCATCATCACTCCACCTCCGGGACCGGATACATATTTACCGGCAGCAGATCCGTTTCCGGTACTAAATGGGCGTCCATCATGCTTGGTAACATTTACTGTTTTGGCATGAACTTCCTCTTTCTGAAGATTTTCATTATCGTTTTCATCACCGTTCTGACAGGAACTAAAGAATGCTAAAGCCAGCATCGAAACTAAGAAATGTGTTTTTTTCATACGTGTATTTTAATTGTTAATCTATTAACTAAATTACAATTTTATTGAAATAAAGCACAAAAAATATAAAATATTTTCATTCTCAGTGAATAATTCCGGTCAACAGCTTTATAAAAATTTCATTAAAAAATCATAAACTTTTAATAATTTCAAAACAATTTTTCTTTTAATCCATATATTTGCATATTATGGAATATAACACCCAAAGAACTCAGCTTCATATGCCGGAATACGGCAGAATCATACAGCAGCTGGTTGAACGCTGCAAAGAGCTCCCTACCAAAGAGGAAAGGAGTGAAATGGCTATGGCCATTATCGATTTTATGGGTCAGAGAAACCCTCAGCTCCGTGACGAAGAAAATTATAAACATAAACTTTGGGATCATCTTTTCATTTTAGCGGAATATGATCTTGATGTGGATTCCCCATACCCCTTTCCTACCAGGGAACAGCTTGCTGAAAAGCCTAAAAGGATGGAATACCCTAAACTTCAGGGAGATTTTAAATTCTACGGGAAAAGTATTCTTCAACTGATAGAAAAAGCCATCGAACTGGAGCCCGGTGACGAAAAGGAAGCTCTGATCGAGGTAATTGCCAACAACATGAAGAAGTCCTATAATGTATATAATAAGGAACATGTAACAGATGATGTTATTTTCCGTCACCTGAAGGAGCTTTCTGAAAACAGACTTGATCTTACAGGAATAGAATCTCTGGAAAAGAGCAAGATCTACTATACCAGCAATAACAACAACAGCAGGAACAACAGTAACAACAGCAGAAGCAGCAACAATAATAACAATAATAAGAACAACCAGACCAATAAGAGAAGGCATAACAATAATCATAAAAACAGAAAGTAATGAGTGGAACATTTCAGATAAGAGGAGGGAAAAGACTGCATGGTGAAATCACTCCACAAGGGGCAAAAAATGAAGCTTTACAAATCTTATGTGCTGTTTTGTTAACAGATGAGGAGGTAAGAATTAAAAATATTCCGGACATTCATGACGTAAACAGACTGATTGAAATTCTCGGCGATTTCGGGGTTAAGGTAACCAAGAACGGACAGGGCGATTTCACATTCAAAGCTGATAAGGTCAATTTTGATTATATTAAGTCTGACGAATTTAAAAAAGACGGGGCTAAGCTGAGAGGTTCTATTATGCTGATGGGGCCGATGCTTGCGCGTTACGGTGAAGCATATATGCCGACTCCCGGTGGCGACAAGATAGGAAGAAGACGGTTAGATACTCATTTTCAGGGACTTGTAGAACTTGGCGCTGAATTTAATTATGACGAAGATGAATATTTCTATTCATTGAAAGCTAAGGAGCTGAGAGGGAAGTTTATTCTTCTTGAAGAAGCTTCTGTAACCGGAACAGCCAATATTGTGATGGCTGCAGCTCTTGCCAAAGGAAAAACAAGAATTTATAATGCCGCCTGCGAACCTTATCTTCAGCAACTCTGCAAAATGCTGAACAGAATGGGCGCCAACATTTCCGGAATCGGTTCCAACCTGGTAACGATTGAAGGAGTTGAATATCTTCACGGTACTGAGCATACGATGCTCCCGGATATGGTAGAAATCGGATCATGGATAGGCCTTGCTGCCATGACTAAATCTGAGATCACCATTAAAAACGTAAACTGGAGCCAGCTTGGTGTTATTCCCAACACATTCAGAAAATTAGGAATTGAGCTTGAGCAGAGCAATGACGATATATTTATTCCTGCCCAGGAAAATTACAGGATTCAGAAATTCATTGATGGTTCTATTCTTACCATTTCAGATGCTCCGTGGCCTGGATTTACCCCGGATCTGTTGTCTATTATCTTAGTGGTCGCCACTCAGGCGAAAGGAAGTCTTCTGGTTCACCAGAAAATGTTTGAATCCAGATTATTCTTTGTAGATAAACTGATCGATATGGGGGCACAGATTATTTTATGTGATCCACACAGAGCCACAGTAATCGGACTGAATCAGGAAACTCCGTTGAGAGGAACTACTATGGTTTCCCCGGATATCAGAGCCGGAAATGCCCTTCTTATCGCAGCACTTTCTGCAGAAGGAAAATCTATCATCCACAATATTGAACAAATCGACAGAGGTTATGAAAATATTGACGGAAGACTGAAGGCCATTGGTGCTGATATTGAAAGAATTTAGATTATATTCTACCGTAATAAAAAAGCGTTCAAAATTAATTTGAACGCTTTTATTTTTAGGATTGCAGACTACTCCGCCGGAGAATCCACCACCGGAACCGCTGCCTGAGCTGGACGGTTTATTATGGATAATTTATTAATTCTTATCCCAATTCAGGTTATTATAATAAAAAAGTACCCGATAAAACCGGATACTTTCTTTGTAATTAAAACTATATGAATCTCCCCTAAAAATACTTACGGCAGTTATATTCCACCATGGTATTTAAAAGTTTATTTTTATTCAGGTAAAATTCCAGCTGCTGGTAATCTTCTGAATTGACATTAATGTATAACTGTACCGAACCAAAACTGTTTCCGTTGACATATTCTACATTAGCAGACAGCACTCTGTGACAGATCCCGAACTGATTATAGATGGTATTCATTAAATGTTCAAATTTCATTTTGCCATTTAATTCTATTTCCAGTATCAGTTCTTTTTTAGGCAGGCTGATTTTATTAGGCAGGATCTGCAGCGTAGGATTAGTTGTTATCATCACTAAACAATTTTTGGTTAAACATTTTCTAGATCATGGTTGCTTATTGCGTTAAATCTTTGACAAAAATATAAAAAATTATTAGTCCACCAAATTAGTGGACTAATAATTTTAAATTTTAACTAAATTCATTTAAGTTAATACTGGAACAATTATCTCATCAAATTTTTGATCTTTCCTGAGTTTTAAAAAAAACACCCCTAAGATTAAAATGATCTTTAGGGGCAATATTATACATTATACATTATACATTATACATTATACATTATACATTATACATTATACATTATACATTATACATTATACATTATACATATTTACAACTCTCCTACTCTTCCCAGTTTCTCTGAAGCGGCCAGCCCGTTAGGATTGCATCCGGGTTCACCTTCCGGAACTTTCAGATTCTTCTTTTTGTAAAATTCAGTCCAGAAATCATTTGTTTTACCCGTTTTGGGATCAATGAATGTCATTGGTTCCAGCTTGAATACATGGTCGTCCCTGAATGCTCTTTCTATATAATCTGAACAGTAATAAGAATTTTCATCCAGGATATAATTGAAATTATAAGGTTTTCCTATCATAGATTCTGCCTTTTTAAGGGCTATGGAAATAGAGCTCTGGTATTCCGGCTTGAGACGGTAAATAATCACTTTCTGGCCGTCATCTGCCTGATCTGCGAGAAAAAATTTCAGGTGTTGCTTTTGGGAACCTCCTTTGGGAGCTGCATGCAGAACATACCAATGATTATTCTCTTTTTCTACAATTCCAATATGATCAAATGATGCTTCTTTCTGTTTTTGCGTCACATTATTAATCGCTCCTGAGAGTCCGGTTTCTTTTGCTGTCACAAACAGCAGGTCTCCATTCTTCAGTTTCCCGGATTTAGCCTGAGGGGCACACTGCTGCAATAACATAATCACACTGAAGAAAATGGCATAAGCTAAAGCTTTTGGAACTTTTTGAAACAGATTTTGTTTAAAATTAATCATCGTATTATTTAAAACAGATTCCTTACTTTTTTTTAAACTGTGTTTCATAGGTATTGATCCAGTCTTCAACCGTCATTTTTTTACTGACCTCAGCAATGAGTTCAAAAGGAATATCATCCATTTTTTTGAACCTTACGCAGGATTTTCCCATATCGAGCTTTCTCTTTGAATATTTGGGGTACTCTGCCACAAACCAGTTTAATAATTCAGGGTCTGCATAAATTCCCATGTGGTAGAATGCGATGAAATTTTTCTGGGAAGCCAGAGCCATAAATGGTAATGGTGTACCCGGTGCACAATGGTATCCGGCCGGATAAGTGTCGAGGGGAACGCCCCAGCCAATCATACCGTAGCTGATATTCTCCTGAAAGCCTTTTGGCAGGTTATCGTTTATGGCATCGAATAGTCTTTTGAATACTTTCTGCCTTTCTTCAGGAACTTTTGAGATATAATCGGTTATAGAATCCGCTGGAATTTGCATTTTCAGTACGTTTTAATTTCTACCAAAATAACAAAATTTATAAATACCATAACCGAAAATTTAATCCACAAAAAAAACGGCAGTACATCAATGCACTGCCGCTCAATTTTATTGAAATTAAAAAATTATTTTTTGACAGCCTTCACAGTAGACTGTGACCCATCTTTGAAGTAGGTCGTAACAAAATACAGGCCTGCATTCAGGGTACTTAAATCAAGTTCTTTCACACCTCCTGTAAATGTTTTTACTGTTCTTCCGGAAGAATCCCCTACTGTTACCGATTTCACTTCTCTATTATCTGAAATGTAAAGAATATCTTTAAACGGATTCGGATGAACCGATACTTTTTTAATACCGTCTTTTACTTCTGAAGTACTCAGCTGCGCACTTTCAACGGTAAAATTATCTACATAAAAATTATAGTCAGGATCATCATTCACTGTTCCGTCTGTTCCGTAAAAAGCAAATACGGTATTGGCACCGTTGTATCCTGTTAAGCTGTACACATATTGAGTTGATGTATTGGTAGGTGCATTAGTCTCATTCCAGGTTTCCAGAACAGTCCATGTAGTTCCACCATCATTGGACACTAAAAACTGAACAGAATCATCAGATCCCATTGGTGAAGGAGTAGTATCCAGATACTCTGTAACACCATAATCAAACTTCACTTTATATGTTCCTGCAGAAAGATTGAAAGGAACTGTTTTTAACCAGCCGGTTCTTCCTGTACTGTATAAATTAATCGTTGCTGACCCTCCAGACCCAGTCCCTAAGAACCCGCCTGACTCCCAATAAGAAGTAGTTCCTGTAGGCCCTGTAGCAGGTGTTCCTCCGGAAAGTCCACCAGCCCAGCATGTTCCCGGGAAAGTGCTGAAATCATTTGTATAGGCAGGAACCACTGCACCACACAAAGTGGTAAATGTTCCTGATAACGACCAGCCGCTCTGAGACGTTGCCGTGCTGCAATTGCTTCTTACCCAATAATAATAAACCGTGCTTGGTGATAAAGAAGGAATGGTAAAAGAAGTTCCGGTAACTCCGGGATGGTTAGGTACTGTTGTGGCAGTAGGCGCTGTATTACTCGTGCTGTAATAAATATCATAGCTTACCGCCTGAACGCTGCTAGGTATTGTCCATGAAACCTGAGCAGAGCTTGAAGTAAGCGTACCTACAGGCTGAAGTGTTGGCGCCACACAATCTGTATAGGCATCGGCAGAAAAAGCAAAAACATTGGCAATTCCCGTACCGCTAGTTTTAGTTACTGTAACACTCTGGATAGGTTTGGTCTGATTGGCTGCATCGATAGCTAAGACAGACTGATACAGCCTTGGATTTGAAGAATTCGGTTCTAAAACATCATTCGTTCTGTTGATTCTTCCGATTCCCTGAATCGCATAATTTGATCCGCCATACCAGTCGGAAATTGCTACCCCTGAAAACGCCTGGGAGGTATTATCCGTAAAATTAACTGTTACATTAACTGTACATGTTCCGCTCCCGCCGGTAGAAAGCATATATACCTTAAAAGCAGCTGCCGGAGTTACAAATGAAAGCGTTCCGCTGTTACTGCCGGCTGTATTGCTTGATATCTTTAAGGAATTGTTTCCGAACAGATCTCCCAGTTTGAAATTCAGTCCTGGAGTGGAAGCCACAGCCGAATTAATAATCCCATTAACCGGAAGTCCGTAAGTAATCGGTGTGCTGCTGGATGTAAGCTGGAAATCCCTTGCTACAAATGCAAAAGATACCCCGTCAACATCTTCTGTAGTGGAGGCCATCGACGGGCCTACACCGTTAGCAATGACATCTGCCGTATATCCGGACTGGACAGGCATGGTCTGAAAGTTTTGGGCATTCATCACTGTTGCCGCAAAAAGAGTCATCACAGGTAAAACTCTAAATGGTAAATTTGTTTTCATAATTATTTTTTATTATTGCTTAAATTTAATAAAAAAACCAACACTAAGATGATTTTTTTATTAAATAAACAATAATTGGTTAATAATTTTAAAATAACCATATTTTTATTCATATAAAAACATTATTTTCTTACCAAATGCTTTATTTGCATTTTAATATATTATTTTGACAATCTCAAACATTTGGACATATAATTGATTTTCAATGTCAACATTTTTAACAAACTGGCGGCCAGTACCAAGCATTAATAGAAATAATTAGAAATGCAGGTAAAAGGACTGTCAATCATCAATTTTAATTCACTGATTTTCAAAACAATTAAAAAGCTCCCAAAATGGGCAACAGGTTATTTTAATATTGAGAAATTAAATCTTATTTTTGCCATACAAATTTTTTGAACAATGCCAAATATTTCAAACAGAGCACAGCATATGCCGCCATCGCCGGTAAGAAAACTGGTTCCTTATGCTTTAAAAGCTAAACAACAGGGAATAAAAGTATATCATCTCAATATCGGGCAGCCTGATATTGAAACACCGGAAACAGCTTTAAATGCTTTAAAGAATATCGACCTTAAAGTATTGGAATATGCACTTTCTGAAGGTAATATAGAGTACAGAAAAGCCCTTACAGACTATTATCACACCTTAGGCTTTTCAGATCTGACGCCTGATAATTTCATTGTGACCAATGGAGGGTCTGAAGCATTGAACTTTGCCATTTCCACTTTATGTGATGATGGCGACGAAGTAATCATTCCTGAGCCTTATTATGCCAATTATAACGGTTTCACCAGCACATTCAATGTTAATGTGGTAGCGGTTCCTTCTACTATTGATACCGGTTTTGCTCTTCCTCCGATCGAAGAATTTGAGAAAAAAATTACAGAAAAAACAAGAGCAATCGTTATCTGCAATCCTGGGAATCCTACAGGATATCTTTACACCCGTGAAGAGCTTCAGCAGCTGGCAGAAATTGCTTTGAAATATGATATCGTTGTTATCTCCGACGAGGTATACAGAGAATATGTGTATGACGGAAAGCAGCAGATCTCTATGCTTGATTTCCCTGAACTGAGTGACAACTGCATTATCATTGATTCAGAATCCAAGCGTTATTCTATGTGCGGAGTAAGAATCGGGTGTATGGTAACACGCTCTAAGAAGATTCATGATGCAGCCATGCTTTTTGCACAGGCAAGACTGAGCCCGGTTCTTTTGGGACAGATCGCAGCTACAGCAGCACACCAGAATGACGGAGCCTACATCAGAGCAGTAAGAGAAGAATATACACACAGAAGAAATATTCTGGTAGATCTTCTCAATGCTATTCCCGGAGTTATCTGTCCTAAGCCAAGAGGTGCTTTCTACTGTGTAGCAGAGCTTCCGGTAGATGATACTGAAAAATTTGCACAGTGGCTTTTAGAAAAATATTCCCTTAATAAGGAAACGATCATGGTAGCTCCTGCAGGAGGATTCTACAGTGATCCTGAACTGGGAAAAAAACAGGTGAGAATTGCTTACGTTCTGAAAGAGGAAGATCTTAAAAGAAGTGCAGAGATCCTTAAAGAAGCTTTAAAAAAATACAGAGAAGAATTCAGTCTCTAAAATACCAATGTATGATGCCGGCAATAAAAAATACTTCCCTGAAACTCCTGTTTTCAATATTTTTGCTGCCGGCATTTTTTTCCTGTGATAAAAAGAAAGAACCAACTTCTGTCCGTCATAAAAATCCGGATGAAATAACCTTCATCAGCTTATCCAATATCGGTGGTGACCAGGGTGATTATAAGATCATCAAAATCACAAAAGACTCCATACATGCAGAAAAGGGCATCACAGCCCGCCAAGTCCATCAGGAGTGGGATTCAGCCATCAGTGGACAAACCTGGAACAACCTCATCTCACCGATCAACATTAAAGAGCTGGATGTGATACAAAGTTCTCCAAGCCAACAGCCTGTGGACGGCATCGACGAAACTTTTCAGATCAGGACTCCGAAAAAGTCACATATTTATGTCAATTCTTATGCTGACACACTGCATTACAGGCAGCTGAAACAGTTTAAAGAACAACTTCATCTCATTCTTCCCACAGAATACCGATAAAAACATGCAAGAAAATTTTTCCTTAAAGCCTTACAATACATTTGGTGTTGATGCCAAAGCAAAATACTTTACTGAAGTACAAAACCTTGAACAGCTCAGGGTTGCCGTCAAATATTCCAAAGATCACCATCTTCAGATCTTATTTATAGGTGGCGGAAGCAATATCCTGATGACGAAAGATTTTGACGGTCTCGCCATTAAGCTCAGCTTAAAGGGAATTTCTGAAAAAGACCTTAATGAAGATGAAGTGCTTGTAACGGCAAAAGCCGGGGAAAACTGGCATGAATTTGTGATGTACAGCCTTGAAAAAAATTACGGCGGACTGGAAAATTTATCGTTAATTCCAGGAAATGTAGGAACTTCACCGATGCAGAATATCGGAGCCTACGGAACGGAAATAAAAGATGTTTTTGTCAGCTGTACTGTTTTAGATCTTGAAAATTTTGAGCTTAAAACTTTTAATATTGAAGAATGCCGTTTTGGCTACAGGGATTCTGTTTTCAAGCAGGAAGGAAAAGGAAGATATGTAATTCTGGAAGTGAGTATTAAACTGACAAAGAAGAATCACCACATTAAAACAGAATATGGAGCGATAAAAACGGAGCTTGAAAATTTAGGCATCACTCATCCTACCATTCAGGATGTTTCCAAAGCGGTGATCAATATCAGACGGAGCAAGCTGCCGGATCCTAAAGAAATAGGAAATGCGGGAAGTTTTTTCAAAAATCCAACTATTCCTCTGATCCAGTTTGAAGATTTAAAACAGAAATTTGAAAATATCCCCGGCTATCCGAACGGAGATGTTGTAAAAGTACCTGCCGGATGGCTGATTGAACAATGCGGATGGAAAGGGAAACAGATTGGCAATGCGGCATCACACAAACTTCAGGCCTTAGTTATTGTGAACGCTACAGGAAATGCCACCGGAAAAGAAATTTTCGATTTTTCTACAGAGATTATCACTTCTGTAAAAGAAAAGTTTGGGATAGAGCTGGAACGGGAAGTAAATATTATCTAATATAAAGAGGCTGTTTTTATGAAACAGTCTTTTTTATGAATTAACCACCTCGTGAAGGAATAAAAATATTATTTTAGCTAAAAAAAAGACCACAAACATGAAAATAGCCATCCTCGGAGCCGGTAATATGGGCCTTTCCTTTTCCAAATCATTCTTAAAGTACGAACTGATCAAGCCGCAAGATTTACATCTGATCACACGAAGTCAGTCCAAAATTTCTAAAATAGCCGAAGAGTTTCCAAAATCACAGATCTCTACTTTTGAAGAAACCAAAGAACTGGATGCCGATCTTATTATTGTGGCTGTAAAGCCGCAGGACTTTCTGCATGTTACTCAGAATTTTCAGTTTACCCTGAAAGAAAATCAGATGGTTCTTTCCATTATGGCCGGGATTAAGATTGAAAAAATTCAGAAATTACTAAATCATCCACTGGTAGTGAGAGCCATGCCGAACTCTCCTACCCTGTTGGGAATGGGAATTACAGGCTATACTGCCGCGGGAGGTATTTCTTTCAGCCAACTGATCAATATTGAACGGCTGCTGAACAGTACGGGAAGATCCGTTTATCTCGAAAACGAAGATCTTCTGGACGGCGTTACCGCACTTTCAGGAAGCGGACCTGCCTATTTTTATTATATCGTAGATGCCATGATCAAAGCAGGCGTAGAAATGGGTATCGATGAAAATCTTTCCAAACTGTTTGTACAGCAGACTATGCTGGGAGCTTATCATCTGATCAACAATTCGGAGAAAAACCTGGAAGAGCTCATCAAAGACGTAGCTTCCAAAGGCGGAACCACTGAAGCAGCTTTAAAAACATTTGAGGACAACAGTTTTAAAGAAATTTTAAAAAATGGAATTTTAAATGCTGAAAAACGGGCTAAAGAATTAAACGGCTAAATCTTTTTTCAACCAACCTGCAGAGCAGCCATCCAAGATAAGTACCAAACGTATTAAGAATGATATCATCTACCTCGAATATTCCCATTCGGGTAAAATACTGAAGTGCTTCAATCATAACAATAAAGGAAATAAATGTATAGATCAGCGCTTTCAGATCTTTAAGCCGGGGAAATATCCAACCGAGAAAGCCGAAAGGAATGAACATAACAATATTGCCCAAAACAATAATGACAATATGTTTCCACTCAATAGTATTGTGGATAAACTCTATGGTTGAGAAAATGGGCTCTACGGTAATCTGGTTATCTTCATACTGAAATCTGCCCATCCCCCAGAACATGAGATACAGCAAAAGCAGCGTATACGGAATAATAATGATTTTATAAGATTTCTTTAACATCAGGTACAAATTTATTCATTTCAAAAACATTAAATTTGTGTGTTAAATTAATTTAATGAAATACATTTTACTTACGCTCATTTCAGCAATGCTGCTGTCTGTTTCGTGGCCTACTTACGGAGTTCCATTCTTTATATTTTTTGCTCTTGTTCCGCTCTTAATGATGGAACACGGAATCTCAAAATTTTCATCGTATAAAAGAAAAAGCTGGATGGTTTTCGGGCTTTCCTATCTTTGTTTTGTAATCTGGAATATTGTAACGACAGGATGGTTATATGGCTCCAGAAACCCTGACGGAAGCCATTCCATGATGGCCGTTGTATTTCCTGTTTTGGTTAATTCTTTTCTTTATTCTCTTGTTTTCCAGTGCTATCACTGGTACAAAAATGCACAGGGAACGTATTGGGGATTAGGATTTCTGATTGCCATATGGATGAGTTTTGAAAAATTCCACATGAACTGGGAATTGACCTGGCCGTGGCTTAATTTAGGAAATGTATTTTCAGATTATCCTAAATTAATACAATGGTACGACACTTTGGGAGCAACCGGTGGAAGCTTCTGGATTTTACTGATCAATGTTTTAATTTTCTATACTTTAAGAACCTGGGAAGCTGGAAGAAAAAGAAAAGATCTGATTAAAAACACTTCAATTGTTGCTGCTTTAATCATTCTTCCGATGATCATCTCAATGATCAAATACAATAATTTCGATGAAAAACCTTCCGGACAGGTCAATGTACTGATGCTGCAGCCGGATCTCGATCCTTACGCCGAAAAATATTCAAAGGACAGCCTGACTATTGAAAATGATCTTTTAACTTTAGCTGAAGACAATTCAAAAGGAAAGATTGATTATTATATCGCTCCTGAAACAGCCCTTCCCGGAAGAGGATCAATCTCCGAAACTGCTTTTGAGAAAAGCCTGCTTTTAAATAATGTGAAAGAGTTTCTAACAAAACATCCGGGAGCTGTTTTTGCAACAGGAATTTCTTCACACCGTTTCTATAAAAGCCAGGAAAATATCCCGAAGGAAGCTTATCAGGTTAATCCGGAACTTTGGGTAGAAAGCTATAACACGGCTATTCAGCTTGCACCACAACAGAAAGTTCAGGTGTATCACAAAGGAAAACTTGTTCCTGGTGTTGAGATCTTCCCGTACATGAGTGTTTTAAAGCCACTTTTAGGCGATGCAATGCTTAATCTGGGCGGAACTGTGGCTTCTTTAGGAATAGATGAGGAAAGAACATCTTTTTCAAATCCTTACAATAAAGGCAGATTGGCCCCTATTATCTGCTACGAAAGCATCTACGGAGAATTTACTACGGATTATGTAAAAAAGGGCGCCAACTTCTTAGCGATTATGACCAACGATTCCTGGTGGGGCGTCACAGAAGGACACAAACAGCTTCTTTCGTACGCAAAGCTAAGAGCTATAGAAACCCGAAGAGAAATTGCGCGCGCTGCCAACAGTGGCATATCCGCTCATATCAATGCTAAAGGAGAAGTAGAAGCAGATACTTTCTATGGGGATAAAACGACATTATTCGCCAAAGTGAATCTTTATGAAACGATGACCTTCTATACAAGAGCCGGAGACCTGTTATCTAGATTTTCCATTTTTGCACTGGGCTTTTTACTGTTTTACTTCTTGATTGAAAAGTTCAGGAACAGGACTAAGAAAGCATAATACCGACCACAACAGTCACAAAAGATAAACATTTAGTTTTAGTTTAAATTGTATGTTTATTAAGTTTTAACAAAATAAAAAGAACTTTATCCTGTGGATAAAGTTCTTTTTTAAGTAATCTTCTGCTTAAAAAATAGAAAAGCCAGCTGGACGTCTGGCTTTTCTTACTAATAGAACTCTTCAGTTTTATTTAATCATAAGTTTTCGAGTGGTTATTTCGTTTTTAGTTTTCAGTTTTAATAGATAAGCTCCTTTTGTAAGGTGTGATATATTGATCGACTGATCATTGTTTAAAACAACATTCTGTTTTCTTCCGTCTATAGAATATATTTCAACATCCGAAACTTTTTCTCCTTTAATGAATACCTTTTCTGATGCCGGATTCGGATATACTGAAACCTTGCTGTTTACCGTTACATCACGCGTTCCCAATGTGCTCTGTACTGAAACATCAGAAAACGCCTTTGAAGCATCTATTGATTTTACACTCCAATACACATTCTGAACAGAAGGATCCAGGTCCAGGAACCATGATGGTGTTGTTACGATATATTTTGCAATATTGGCGGCTCCGGGAGTAGATCCAACTTTAATCTCATAACGAAGGGCATTGGTTGGGGTCTTGTCATCAGAGGCACCGCTCCATGAGAAATTAAAACGGTTTCCGGACTTTGTGACATTAAGGACTGCAGGAGGTACAGGTTTCAGGTTAACTTCCGTAGAAGTATTTTTGAAAATTTTGGTAAGTGAAAGCATGCCCGGATCTGCCCAATCAAATCCGGACAATAAAATATCCAAACGGTGGTTATTGTCAAAGTCAAGTAAATTCACAAAACCCGGACCTCCTAAAGTATACAGTCCTGTAGGTATATTTTCAGTAAAATTCTGCGTGGAAGGATGGTATAAAAAAGTTTTTACTACAGCATCGTTATTTTCATCATTTCCGGAAACGATAAAGTCATAGTATCCGTCATTATTCAGATCACCTGTGGCGACAGATGAATCTGAGATTTCAGCAACGTTTATCTGTTGTGGGTTCAGATGTCCGGTCCCGTCATTCATCAGTACGGCAAGAAATCCGGAATAACTGTCATCCTGACCTGTGATAACAATATCCTGATAGCCATCCGCATTGAAGTCTGCGAAATCCATTTTTCCGCCCGTCAGAGCAGTAAGATCCTGCGAAGGCGTTAGGATTCCTGCCTGGTTCAGGTACACTTTACAGACCGGAATATCACCTTGCTCCATTCCCAGAATAACGAGGTCGAGAAGATGATCATTATTGAGATCAACAAACTTAAAGCTTCCGTTCTGTGTCCCTGGCTGCCAGCCTTTAAAGATTTCGAAATCAGTTCCGGTATTTTTATAAAAATCCAGATTATTCAGAAAGCCAGCTCCTTCTACATATTGTGTTCCGTTAATAGCATAATCTATCTTACCATCATTATTAAAATCAAAAGCCTCTAAAGACCCATAGATTTTCCCGCCAAGCTCAGCATCTTTAGTAAAACCTGTCCCTGAATTCCGGAATCTGTAATGTTTATAATTCACAACATCATTATAACTTAATCCTGTAGAAATAATATCCAGAAGACCATCATTATCAAAATCCATGAATTTTATATCTCCCAGATGTGTTGCATTCACTCCCAGGTTAGCGTAAGGCTCCAGTGAAATCCCGTTATTTTTGTATACTTCATTAAAAGACGTATCAACATTTCCATCATGGTCCGTATCAATGGCTCCGTTGATCACTACATCCTGCTTTCCGTCACCATCCATATCAGCTGCAGCCGCCGATCCATAGTAGAAATTTTTCATACCGCTCTGGATTTCAGTATAATCCTGAGCCATCAGACCAACAGGAAGCATAGATAAAAGAATACAAATCCTCCTCATATTATTTTTATTTAGATTAATTAAAAACAAAGATAAAACATTAGGATCTGCTTTTGCCGGAAAGTTTACATGAAATATATCAGTCACTTGGCTCAGCCTGTCTCGGAGATTATTTTATTTTAAAATTCATGATTATTAATCAGTCAGTTATTTGTAAATATTTTTCAAAAGATTTGTCTATCTAAAAAATTCTTCGTTATTTTGCAACCTCAAATATTATACAAATAAGAACATCGAGATATGTCAAGAATTTGCCAAATAACAGGAAAGCGTGCAATGGTTGGTAACAACGTTTCTCACGCTAATAACAAAACGAAGCGTCGTTTTGAAATTAACTTATTGGAGAAGAAGTTTTACCTTCCGGAGCAAGATAAGCACGTAACACTGAAAGTATCAGCTCATGGATTGAGAGTGATTAACAAGATTGGAATCGAGGAAGCTATTGAAAGAGCTACTAGAAACGGATTGATTAAAAAGAATTAATAAATCATGGCAAAAAAAGGAAACAGAGTTCAGGTAATCCTTGAATGTACAGAGCACAAAGAGAGTGGTATGGCGGGAATGTCAAGATACATTTCTACTAAAAATAAAAAGAACACTACTGAGAGACTGGAGTTGAAAAAATACAATCCTGTTCTTAAGAAAGTTACAGTTCACAAAGAAATCAAGTAATTTATAAATATAATTTACCATGGCAAAGAAAGTAGTAGCAACCCTACAAAGCGGTCAGTCAAAAAAAATGACTAAAGTTGTGAAAATGATTAAGTCATCTAAGTCAGGTGCTTACGTTTTCGAAGAAAAAGTAATGAATGCAGACGAAGTAGACGGTTATTTGAAGAAATAATCTCCACTTTATTTACAATATAAAAAACTACTCAGATTTTGGGTAGTTTTTTTGTTATCTTTGCTCACCAGATCATTAATCAATTAAATATATTCATATGAAAAAGATTTTTATTCTGGTTTTCACAGAAATTTTTCTATTTTCATTCGGTCAGGAAAAAATGAGCAATGTAGAATATAAAGGCTCCTCAGAGGCTTTCACTATTAAAGGGCTTTCACAATCAGTAAGTATCGACTGTGGAACTTCTAAAATGATCTTGCTTTCCGGACAGGTTCCGTTGGATGCCGCGGGTCATGTTGTAGGAAACGACGTCGAGAAACAGACCCAGCAGGTTTTTAAAAACATTGAATTCATTCTGAAAGAATATGGAGCTACCGGAAAGGATATTGTAAAACTGGGAATATTCATCACCGACATTTCCAAAACACCAGACTTTAGAAAAATCCGTGACTTATATATCAACCTTCAAAATCCTCCCGTGAGCAGCCTTGTGGAAGTGAAACGTCTTTTCAGAGATGATGTACTTATAGAAGTAGAGGCTACGGCAGTTATAAAAAACAAATAAGAATGAACTATGAGTTGGTTTAAAAATATTTTCAAAAAAGAAGAAAAAGAAACTTTAGACAAAGGTCTGGAAAAATCCAGCCAGGGTTTCTTTGAAAAAATGACGAAAGCCGTAGTCGGTAAAAGCAAAGTAGATGATGAAGTACTGGATAACCTGGAAGAAATACTGATTGCCTCTGACGTTGGCGCATCCACAACTATAAAAATCATCGAAAGGATTGAAGAACGTGTTGCCCGTGATAAATATGTGGGTGTAGGTGAACTTGACAATATTCTCCGTGAAGAAATCTCCGGGTTGCTTCTTGAAAACCCTCATGCCGGAACAGGAAACATTGACGCTTCAAAAAAACCTTATGTAATAATGGTAGTGGGCGTAAATGGTGTTGGGAAAACCACTACGATCGGAAAACTGGCTCACCAGTTCAAATCTGAGGGCAGAAAGGTTGTTCTTGGTGCAGGAGATACCTTCAGGGCGGCGGCGGTAGATCAGCTGACGATCTGGAGCGAAAGAGTGGGAGTTTCTATCGTTAAACAGGATATGGGCTCAGATCCGGCCTCTGTAGCTTTTGATACTGTACAAAGTGCTGTTGCACAAGGTGCAGATGTAGTGATCATTGATACTGCAGGAAGGCTTCATAATAAAATCAACCTGATGAATGAACTTTCCAAGATCAAAAGGGTAATGCAGAAGGTGATTCCTGATGCTCCTCATGAAATCCTTCTGGTTCTTGACGGGTCTACAGGACAGAATGCATTTGAGCAGGCAAAACAGTTTACAGCAGCTACGGAAGTAAATGCATTAGCAGTAACAAAACTCGACGGCACAGCTAAAGGAGGTGTGGTTATAGGTATATCAGATCAGTTCCAGATTCCGGTAAAATATATAGGGGTAGGTGAAAAGATGCAGGACCTCCAATTGTTTAATGGTACAGAATTTGTAGATTCTTTTTTCAAGAAAAGATGATTTTTATCATATTTATCTTTAAATTAGACATCAAATTTTATACATTATTAACATAAAAATTTAAGACTATGGGAATTTTAACTTGGATCATATTTGGTCTTATCGCGGGCGCAATTGCAAAACTTATTATGCCTGGAACACAAGGCGGCGGCTGGCTAATGACGATTATCTTAGGTATTGTTGGAGCTTTCGTAGGAGGATTTATAGGCAGTCTTTTGGGATGGGGAACTACAGACAGTTTTGATTTCAGAAGCATGCTTTTAGCTGTAGGAGGAGCACTTATAGTTCTCTGGATCTACGGAATGGCTACTAGGAAAGGCTAATACAGGTAAATAAAAAATAAAATCCCGGGACTGAATTTCAGTTCCGGGATTTTTCGTACAATATAATTTAGTTTAGTTGATCTTAATCTGGTAAGGCATTTCCATTTTCACCTCAGACTGCAGCTTTTCATTGGTAATCTGCTGAAGAATTTCATAGTTGGCTTTACCTATTTTATTCTTAATGATCCTTGCAGAAATATCTTCTTCATTCAGGTCTTTGAAGATCTGCTCAAATGGAGACATTTTTTTAGGGTAAGAAGACACATGGTAAGACTTTAATCCTGCTTTCTGTGCTGCAAATTTTACAGCGTCATTCAGTGTTCCAAGTTCATCAACAAGACCGATTTCCTTAGCACGTACCCCACTCCACACTCTTCCACCACCAATACTGTCGATTTGCTCGAAAGTCTGCTTTCTGTTCTGGGTTACAAAATGTACAAATCTTTTATAAGTTCCTTCCACACTTCTGGTGATCAGGTTTACTCCGTAAGGGGTAACGCCGTTCAGAGGTGAATAATACTGGGAGTTAGCATTGGTTGCGACAATATCTGAACGGATACCGTTTTTGTTTGCGATATCCTTATAATAAGGTATTACACCGAAAACTCCGATAGACCCCGTCAGTGTATTAGGCTCTGAATAAATTTTATCTGCTGCCATTGCAATATAATACCCTCCTGAAGCGGCATAGTCACCAAAGGAAACCACTAATGGCTTTTTCTTTTTCAACTGCTGCAATTCAAATAAAATTTCATCTGAAGCATTAGCACTTCCACCCGGGGAATTGATTCTGAAAACAACTGCCTTAACTTTATCATCATCCTGAAGATCTTTGATGTATTTCACATATTTCTCAGAATGGATCTCATTGTAATTGTCACCACTGTTAATTCCTCCTGAAGCATACAATACCGCAATTTTTTCTCCGGACTTATCTTCATCTGCATAAGAACTGATATAGCCGGCTAATGATACTTTATTCAGCTTTTCCTTTTCTTTAAGGCGCAGTTTCGATTTTATCATCTGATCATACTCCGTTTTCTGAATCAGTTGATCAGCAAGTTTATATTTTAACCCTAATTCAGGGATCATCCCGTATAAACTGTCAACAACCATTTTAAATTGAGCAGTATCAATTTTTCTTGAAACGGCCATTTTAGTGGATGTGCTTTTCCAGATGTCATTTAATAGGGTTCCCACCTGTTCCTTATTTTCCGGAGAAATATCATTTCTCAAAAAAGGTTCAACTGCAGACTTAAATTTTCCATGTCTTATCACTTCTATACCGATACCGTATTTATCAGCAAAATCTTTAAAGAATGTAACTTCTGTAGCCAGTCCTTTCAACTCTATCATTCCTGATGGGTTAAGATAATACTTGTCTGCAACAGATCCTAAATAATAAGAAGACTGCGAAACAGCATTACCGTAAGCATACACAAATTTCCCGCTCTTTTTAAAGTCCTCAATAGCATTTCTGATATCATCTATCTGCGTCATTCCGGCATGTACATCGTCAGCTTCAATACTTATCCCTTTAATATGATCATCGGTCTTTGCTTTCTTAATAGCTTCCAGCGCATCGTAAAGCATTACATTCTTGCTCTTATCGCTGATGTTGAACAGTCCCATCTCCTCTTCAGTAGGGCTGTCTATTATATTGGTCTTTAAATTAATCGTAAGAACGGAATTATTTTTCACTACAACAGATTTGTCATTCCCCATAGAACTGAACACAAGCATCATAATGAAAAAGACGAAAAATAAGGCACATAATATGACAATAGCCACTATATTTGCCAGTACGTTTTTAAAGAAACTTCTCATAAATCAATCAATTTTCCAATATGTCGCAGCATAAGGTAGTTTTGTTACTAGGAAGTAACCTTGGAGATCAAAAAAAAAATTTAGAACTGGCCTTACAGAAAATCAGTGAGGGCGGTAATTACATTTCACAATTAAGCGAATTTTTAATAACCGAACCTGTAGAATTTGTCAGTTCCAATATTTTTTGTAATATTGCATCAGTAATATTCACGCGTCTCTCGCCGATTCAACTGCTTGATTTTATTAAAAATATAGAAGTTGAGATGGGAAGAACTAAGGATTCATCAGCATCCGGCGGTTATAGCGATAGAATAATAGATATTGATATCATTAAATATAACGATCTGAAATTCAGGTCAGAGAAATTAGAGATACCCCATCAAAAGCATTTATTTGAAAGGGAATTTTCTAAAATATTATTGAAAGATTTTATCTAAGTAAAACATAAAAAACATATATGAAATTAGGTTTATTATTATTGGCCACACTACCTATCGCGGCTTATGCCCAGGATAGTACCGCAGTAAACTCTTCTAGTGAGTATCCTAATACCTTCTCTTCAGGTTCTGCTAATGTACAGCGTTTTGACAACAAAGCCAGACGTTTCAACGACTGGTCTATTTCCGTTGGTGGAGGTGCTGCATTCATGGCGCACTCTGATCTTAGATCTTTTTATGACAAAAAGGCAAACTGGGGGTATAATGCTTACGTAAGTGTTGACAAACAGATTACTCATGTTTTTGGATTAAGCCTTATCTATCAGAGAGGTGAAACGAAACAAAAAGCAATGTTACCAGGTTCAGCAGGTGTTGCAGCCGGAGTAGGTACAGCAACAACTAAATTTGATCAGGTTGCTTTAATGGGAGATGTTAACTTTTCCAATCTGTTGAGAAGAGTTGATAATCATTCTCCTTACAGATGGGCATTACACGGTTATGCAGGAATTGGGTTCCAAGGTTACAACACTTCTTTGCATGACGGAAATGAATTCAGATGGAGCGAAAGTCCAAAAAGAATTCCGTTGTTTATCAAAAAAGAGTTTGACATTAACTCTCTATACTATCAGTTCGGAACAGGAGTAAAATACAAAGTATCAAAACTTATCGACATCGAAGCAAGAACAATGTATATTGTAAGTGGTGACGATGAATTTGATGGTGGCGGATGGGCTGATCCCAACGACTACGATCCAGCAACTCCAGGATCAAAGTACAATATGATCAGTGATTCAAGATCTGATAATGCATGGACTGTGACTTTAGGAGTTTCTTTCAAGTTAGGAAACAAATTATCACACTTAGCATGGCATGACCCACTTCAGGAAGCATACTACAGAACAAGCGTTTTAGAAAATGCAGCTACAGAACTTGTAGTATGTGAAAAAGGAGACGCGGATAATGACGGCGTATGTGATGATTGGGACAGACAGCTTGACACTCCTGCAGGAGCAAGAGTAGATGGTGCCGGTGTAGCTTTGGATATGGATCTTGACGGAGTTATTGATCTGTATGACAAATGCGTAACGGTTCCCGGACCTGTTGAAAACAACGGATGTCCTACAAAATAAAATCATTTAATTAACTAAAATAAAAAAATACACTATGAAATTAAGTTTAGCAATTGTAGCATTAGCAATGGCAATTCCAGCCGCTAGCTATGCGCAAGACTCAACAGCAGTTTCAAATGGAGAATATCCAAACACATTTTCTTCTGGTTCTGCCAATGTTTCTCCGTTTACCAATCAGTCAAAAAGATTCAATGACTGGTCTATTTCAGCCGGTGCAGGTGTACCACTTGTACAGTCAGCTGATTTAACATCTATCAAGAATGGTAACGGTAAAAACCTTTTCGGATACTCTGCTTATGTAAGTATTGATAAAGCGATCACTCATGCGTTCGGTTTAAAATTACAATATGACAGAGGTGAAACAAGACAAGGATGGTTCAATACTAAAGATGCTGCTCCAGATGCAACAGCTGTAGGTGCAAGAACTCAATATGATGCAATCTCTTTATTAGGAGATATCAACTTCTCTAATCTATTGAGAAGAGTTGATAATCATTCACCTTTCAGATGGGCACTTCACGGGTATGCAGGTATAGGTACTATTGCTTACAGAGCTTATCAAAAAGACAGTAAAGGACAGAGACTGGCTACGGAAGTTAAACCTTTCAAACTAGGATCTATGTTTATGCAGGCTGGTACTGGTTTGAAATACAAAATCAACAACAGACTTGACCTTGAAGGTAGAGTAATGTATGTAGTTACTGGTGATGATGAATTCGATGGAGGAGGTGACAAATACAGTGCTATCAACAAACGTGAAGAGCAGGTATCAGATAACTTCTTCAATGCTACTTTAGGTCTTACCTTGAAGTTAGGAAAACACGAATCTCACCTAATGTGGCACGATCCACTTCAGGAAATCTATTACAAGCTTGATGTTTTGGCTAACAAAAACCAGGATATTGAAGTATGTAAAAAAGGTGATGCTGATAACGACGGAGTTTGTGACGATTGGGACAGACAGCTTGATACTCCTGCTGGTGCAAGAGTGGATGGTGCTGGTGTTGCTCTTGATACTGACCTTGACGGTGTAATTGACCTTTACGATAAGTGTGTAACTGTTCCTGGACCTGTTGAAAACAACGGCTGTCCTACAACAACTGCAGGACCTGTAGTAGAAACAGAAACTAAGCTTGAAGGAATTGAGTTTGATTTAAATTCTGACAGAATTTTACCTTCAAACACTCCAATCTTGAATAATGCTGTTTCATATATCAACTCTTCAAACGGTGCATATAACGTAATTGGAGCTACAGATACAAGAGCTTCTGATGCTTATAACCAAAAGCTATCTGAAAGAAGAGCGAATAGCGTTAAGAACTATTTGATCAAAAACGGAGTAGAATCTTCTAAACTGAACGCAATCGGTAGAGGTGAAAAAGACCTTAAATACCCTGAGTGTGAACCAGCTACTAAATGTCCTGAATGGAAAAACAGAGCTAACAGAAGAGTATATTTCGAAGCTAAATAATATAATTATTAGTAAATATATCAAAGCCGTGCCTTGCACGGCTTTTTTTGTTGTAATAGTTTTATTACTTTTACCTTATGATTTCTCAGCAGGATTTCCAAAAATTAAAATATGATACCCTCAAATATTTTTGGGGTTATGATACTTTCAGAGATTCTCAGGAAGGAATTATTGATGCAGTCATTAATGAAAAAGACTCCCTCGTTCTTCTGCCTACCGGCGCTGGAAAATCTCTCTGCTACCAGCTTCCAGCCCTATTGAAGGAAGGAACCTGCCTGGTGATTTCCCCCCTTCTTGCATTGATGAAAGATCAGGTAGGCCAGCTTAAACACCGGGGTATTGAAGCGGACTATCTCTCCTCTGAACTGGATGAGTATGATGCAGAAGCCGTCTATGACCGTTGTAAAGACGGGCTTACCAAACTGCTGTATGTATCCCCGGAAAGATTGACCAACAAACAGTTTCTTCAGAACATTGACGAGATCCAGCTGTCATTTATAGCTGTAGATGAAGCCCACTGTATTTCAGAATGGGGACAGGATTTCCGTCCCAGCTACCAGAATATCAAAGAATTCAGAAAAAATCATCCGAAGATTCCCTGCCTTGCCTTAACTGCTACTGCAACGCCTAAAGTTTTGGAAGAGATCAGGAATAAACTGGAACTTAAAAATCCGTTTGTTTTTCAGAAAAGCTTCAGGAGAGAAAATATCAGGATCTTTTTGGATGAAGTTTCTGATAAATTCCAGCGTGTTTTTGATATTTTAAAACACAATAACGATTCCGGGATTGTGTATGTAAGAACCCGCAAGGATGCAGAAATGCTGGCAGAATTCCTTAAAAAAAACCAGGTAAACAATGTAGATTATTTTCATGCCGGTTTAACAACGAAAGAAAAAAATACAAGACAGGCCATCTGGAATAAAAGTGACAGCCATGTTCTGATTTCAACCAACGCCTTTGGGATGGGAATAGATAAGGATAATGTCCGCTTTGTGATTCACTTCTCCCCTGCTCCGTCACTGGAAAATTATTACCAGGAGATCGGAAGAGCAGGAAGAGACGGTAAAGACAGTTTTGCCTTTCTTCTTTGGAATAAACAGGAACTACTCAATTTTGATGAGATCCTAAAAAACCAGACCCCTAACAAAGCTGAATTTTTGAAGATCATCACCTACCTCTACTCTATTTTCCAGGTAGCAGAATATGAGCTTCCTGAAAAAGCTTTTCAGCTGAACATCCAGGGGATACAGAATTTTACCAGGCTGTCGAAAGCTAAGATCAGCAATGTCCTTAATTTTCTGCACAATCAGGAGATCATCTATCATAATGACAACAAAAGCCTGTCTTCATTGGAGCTTCTCTTCAATGCTGAGGAAATAGACCAGCTGCCACAGAAAGACGCCTATTTCATAGAGCTGTTGCTCCGTACCGTATCAGGAATTACCACGCATAAGGTAATGTTCAGCGAGCAGCAGGTCAGCAATAAGATCGGGGTAAGTGTTCCTCTTATTAAAGAAAGACTTAAAGAACTCCGGCAAAAAGAATATCTGGAATATGTAGACGGAGCCCTCTCAAGCATCAAATTTCTGAAACCACGTGATGAAAGAGCAATTAATGCAGCCTACTGGAAACTTTTTGAACACATTCAAAAAAATAAAATCCAGAAGTGGGAAGAGATTAAATTCTTTATAGAAAATAATGATTACTGTAAAATGAAACTTATTCTCGCCTATTTTGGGGAAAAGAACACAAAGAACTGTGGGCAATGCTCAGTTTGTGAAAAGAATAAGCAATCCATTTTCGGAAAAAACATTTCCCAGCAAATCATTAATTTGCTGGCTAAAAAACCTTCAACCATCGAAGATCTTTCTGTCCAGCTTAACTACCATTCTAAAAACAACATTTTAGAAAACCTGATTTTCCTTTTAGATTCAGGAAAAATAAAAATGCTGAATTTCAGAACATACGCGTTGAATCATGAGTAATGGGTAATGAGTGATAAGTAATGGAGAATGATGAAGAGACTTCAGATTTAAGACTATTCAATTATTTACTCTCAAACTCTCAGACCCTAAAACGCTCAAACGCCAAAAACCCTTATCTTTGCAGTATGAAATCATTGAAAGTTGTTTTTTTAGGAACTCCGGAATTTGCAAAAACTTCTTTGGAAGCTATCCATCAGTCGAATCATGAAGTTGTAGGTGTTGTTACAGTTGCCGATAAAGCAAGTGGCCGCGGACAGAAAATAAATCAGTCACCGGTAAAGGTATATGCTTCAGAAAATAATATTCCTGTTTTTCAGCCGGAAAAGTTGAGAAACCCTGAATTTTTAGAAGAACTTAGAAAACTGGATGCTGATGTATTTGTAGTCGTAGCTTTCAGAATGATGCCCAAGGTTCTTTTTGAAATGCCTAAAATGGGAACCTTCAATCTTCATGCTTCTCTTCTTCCTGATTACAGAGGCGCTGCTCCTATCAATTATGCTGTGATTAACGGCGAAGAAAAAACCGGTGCAACTACATTTTTCATTAATGAAAAAATAGATGAGGGAAATATTCTTCTTCAGGAAGAACTGGAAATTTTACCTGATGAAAACGCGGGAAGTCTCCACGACAGATTAATGGTAATGGGTTCAAAGCTGGTGGTAAAAACACTTGACGGGTTAGCAGAAAATGCCATTACTGAAAGACCTCAGCCTCATGTGGAGCATCCTAAAAATGCCTATAAAATATTTAAAGAAGATACCAGAATCAACTGGAAAGCTCCGTCAAAAACAGTCCATCAGTTTATCCTTGGGATGTCACCTTATCCGGCAGCTTTCACGACTATAAAAATTGGAAACGAGGAAAAAGGGCTAAAAATATTCGCAGGAAAATTTGAAACCACGGATCATGGAAAACCTTCCGGAACTTTGGATATTTCCAAGAACGAATTTAAAATATATACAGAAGACGGCGTTTATTTCCCACTGGAACTTCAGCTTGAAGGCAAAAAAAGAATGACTGTAAAGGATTTTCTGAATGGATTTAGAAATTTTGATGAAATAAGCCTGTAAGGTTGCGTGGAAAAAGTTGGAGATCGTCTAAGGTTTTAGAGTTTTAGAGTTTTAGAGCAAATATAAGTTGAAGGTTTAAATAGTCTGAGATCCGGCTCTTAAACTCCAATATATTACTGATGTTTTTCGTTAAAAGCTTTATTGCGGTTTAAAAATCAAAAAGGTTTAGAAAATTCTAAACCTTTTATTGACTTTATTTCTATAAAATAGTCTCTAGTATTTATCCACTACTGACCATTTACAATTCATTTTTACAGCTGAACCAGTTCTGTCACCTCTACATCATATCCTCCAACCTGTGGTTTAATACTAGGATTCTGAGTGATTACTTTAAATTTATTGATACCCAGATTTTTCAGGATCTGTGTTCCGATACCGTAATCTCTGTAATTGTATGCTAATGTAGGATGCTGCTCCTGTCCGTCCTGATAATTCAGGAACTGCTGAAGCTTTCTCAGTGTATTTTCAGAATTTGAAACGTTATTGATAAAAATAACAGCTCCTTTTCCTGCTTCATTCACCATATTGGTTACTTTCTCCAATAAAGGTTTTTCACCGTTATTCAGTCTTGTCAGTACATCAAAATATGAATCCGAAGACTGAACTCTTACCAAAACAGGCTCATCAACCGTCCATGAACCTTTTGTCAAAGCAAAATGGATCTGGTCATTTGATGTCTCTCTGAATGCAAAAAAGTCAAATTCACCATAAGCTGTTTTTACTTTTCTTTCTTCCAGTCTTTCGATAAGGTTTCCTTTTTTAAGCTGATAATGGATAAGATCTTCGATAGAAACGATCTTCATATCATGTTTTTGAGCGAAAGCATGAAGTTCCGGCAAACGTGACATGGTACCGTCATCATTCATGATCTCACAGATCACTCCTCCTTCCTTTAATCCTGCTAAGCTTGTAAGGTCAATAGCAGCTTCAGTATGTCCTGCTCTTTTTAAAACCCCTCCTTTTCTTGCACGAAGCGGGAAAATATGGCCGGGTCTCATGAAATCTGTAGGCTTGGATTTTTCATCCATCAAAGCTAAGATGGTTTTAGCTCTGTCACCGGCAGAAATACCTGTAGATGTTCCGTTTCCAAGCAGGTCAACAGAAACGGTAAAAGCTGTTTCTTTAGGATCACTGCTTCTGCTTACCATGACTTCAAGGCCAAGTTCGTCGCATCTTTTTTCAGGAAGCGGCATACAGATCAGCCCTCTTCCGTGAAAAGCCATAAAATTAATAATTTCCGGCGTTGTCAGTTCTGCAGCACAAAGAAAATCGCCTTCGTTTTCTCTGTCTTCATCATCTACTACTATGATTATTTTACCATTTTTGAGGTCTTCGATGGCCTCTGGAATAGTATTCAATTTAATATCAGACATGTTTACTTTTTATTTGTGCAAAGATACTTATAAAAATAAGCATCTGCCAATTAATATGAAGGGTTTGTTAGGCTTTGGATAAAGAGTTTGCCGCCTCTCTGAAAATATCGTAAGATCTCAGTCTCTTCTGATGATCGTAGATATGCGAGTTGATAATTAATTCATCTGCATTGAATTTTTCCTGAAAATCTTTCAGTTTTTCTTCAATTTCTGCCTGGTCTCCTATCAATGTATATTTTAGTTTCTGAAGCACCATCGATTTCTCCATGGGAGACCAGATGTCATCCATATCATCTACAGGCGGGGCAAAAGGTTTCCTGTCATTTCTGATGATATTGATGAATGCCTGAAATAAAGTGGTGGAAATTTTATGCGCTTCCTCGGAAGTTTCTGCTGCCACACCATTAACACACGCCATCACGTAAGGTTTATCCAGCTGTTCCGAAGGCTGAAAATGTTCTCTGTAAATTTTAAAAGCCATTTCCATCTGTTCAGGCGCAAAATGGCCCGCAAAAGCATATGGAAGTCCAAGTTCCGCAGCCAGCCACGCACTGTCTGTACTGGACCCCAGGATGTAAAGCGGAATATCAAGACCTTCACCCGGAATTGCACGGACTAAAGCATCAGAATTATTTTTCGAAAAATATGTCTTGAGCTCCAAAATCTGTCTCGGAAACTGCTGGTTGATGATGGCAGGATTTCTTCCCAAAGCCTGGGCAGTAAGACCATCGGTACCGGGAGCCCTTCCCAGGCCAAGATCTATTCTTCCCGGAAAAAGAGATTCCAGAGTACCGAACTGTTCTGCAATGATTAACGAACTGTGATTCGGAAGCATAATTCCACCGGATCCTACTCTAATTGTTTTTGTCCCGTTGGCAATAAAACCAATCAGAACTGTAGTGGCGGAACTCGCAATACTTTCCATATTGTGATGCTCGGCCAGCCAGAACCTTTTATAATTTAAATTTTCAGTATGGTTTGCTAAAGACAGACTGTCCTGAAAGGTATCATGAATACTTTTTCCCTGCTTTACGGGAGCAAGATCAAGTACCGATATTTCAAAATTTTTCATATTTCAAATTTTAGGTTTAAAACCAAACAAATTTAAACCTTATAAATTGCATTAGTTACTTTTTGTAATTGATAGGATGGATTAGCTAGTTCAGGAAAAAACTATTGAAATAATTTTTTAATTAAATGATTTTTCATACGATGTAAACAGACTTTGTATATTTGATTATAAACAACCCTATGAAAAATATTATTATTGCTTTATTAATATTATCTTTTGTAAACTGTACAAAGCAGAAAAATATAAAAGATAAAGGTCCTACAGAAATTCAGCAAAATTCTACTTCAGATAAAGATAAAGCCAATCGCAATTCAAAATATTATACAACGCTGAATACAATAGTAATAGCTACCGAAATTGGTGATACTTTACAATTTAAGGGAAAAGATTTTAACACAATAATAGATAATCATAGTGAATTTCTTTTTGAGATTCCTGAAAATCCCGATTATTTATACAGAGAGTTTGGAAACAGTTTAAATTTTGGAAGCGAAAAGGGAAAAGATGAATATTATATTTTGTACGCTTATTTTGTGAAGCAAAAAAATGGTATTGAAAAATATTCAGAGCAAAGAAAAAAACTCATTGACATTTATTCAAATATTAACACTCTGTTCAGCGACATTCAATATGGAGGAACTTATTTCGGGCATCAGCAATCAAGAATCTTAGGATATGCTGAGTATTCAATTTATCTATATTCAAAAAAAAATGATGAAAATCAAAAAACTTACGATATTTCAAAACAAAAAGCACTCTACATAAAATCTCTGAGACAAATTATAGATGATGAAATTAAAATTGATCATCAAGCAACTGACCAACAGAAAGCTGACAGATCAAAAAAAATGAACACCCTGATTGATAAACTTAATGAGCAAATTACAAACAGTTTCTACTTGCAGAGAGCACAAACTTTTCATTATGGAAATTATGAATACTATTAAAATGCGACTGATATACTTTGATATTTCCTTCAAGGTTATTTGCTTTCCTCCCATAAAAAGCCGAAGTTTATTTAATTAAACTCTAACTAAAATTACTATGAAACATTTATATCTTATTCTTATTTCTTTTCTCCTGATCAGCTGTTCATTTAATCAGACTTTTTCAAACAGAGAGGAAGATAAAAAAGATGCGGAAGAAATTTCACAAAAATTCTTTTGGGAATTAAAATACGGAGGGAATATGGATACAATTTACAGCCTGTTCGGTGATAAATTTTTTGAAGTAACGGACAAAGATAAATTACTTCAGATCATCAATACCTCCCAAAATGATATTGGGCGGGTTGAAGAGTATAATTTAGTAAAATGGGAAACTCTTATAGTAAAAGGATCCAATTCCAAAAGTGAATATGTATTGGTATACGATGTTAAAAGAGGCACGGCTAAAACAGAAGAGACTTTTTCTATGCAAAAAGATAAAAACGGAGATATCAAGATCGTTGGATACCGGGTCAACCAGGATCTTTTGAACAAATAAAAAAGACTGTCTCACTTGTGGGACAGTCTTTTTTGTTATACTGAATCGTTCTTCTCTTTCTTAAAATTATAATGATTAATCAAAATCCTGATCTCATTAAATTCAAATTCATTGGGCAATGCATTTTTCCATTCCGTTAAGGTTTCATGAGGATTTTCGTAGAATTCTTTTTCGAAAGCTTTGATCTTATCCGAAGTGATCACTCTTGAAATGTCCAGCAATCCCTGTTCTGCAAATTTTGCCAAATGCCCGATTACTGTTTCTTTTACCAGACCTCTTTCCATGGCAATTTCTCCGATGGTTTTTCCCTGCTCAAATAATTGAAAGGTCAGAACCTGTGAAGGAACTTTTGCGATCTTTAAATTGATTTCTTTGTCATTTTTCTCATCTAAAAGCTTCGTTTCCAGCAGATGCACCTCTTTCAGGCTGTTCAGGTATTCTTCTGTATCTTCCAGCCAGTTCCTGAATTCTTCATTATACTGTTTCAGACCTTTGGCTCCTTTAATTTCAGCATAGAATTCTTTCAGCGGATTAAATACTTTGTCTCTGATTTCTGTGAAAAAGAAATTAACCGCCCCTTTGGTTTTACTTTCAATATCGGACCATTCTTCTTTATTCTCAATAAAATTATTCACCTTCTGAGAAATTACCCTTTCCAGCTTTTCAAAGATCTTTCCAAGGTTGACAATTTCGTGCTTCAGCTGAAGATACAGCTGATTTGTTTTTACATGATCAATACTTTTTGTGGTAATAGACAGTTTATTCCACTCCTCCACTTCATTCAGAAACCACAGACAGTTGACGGTACGGAGTACTTTTTTGATGCTGTAGTCGTATTTTTCGCGGTTCAGAATGGCTTCTACATTATCATTTGCCAGGGTACTTCCCTGAAACTGCAGAATTCTGCTGTCTTTAAAAATAACTTCAGGAGTAATTTTAGATTTCAAAACGATCCCTTCCAATGTACGGCATCTGGACAGTGCAACATAAACCTGCCCGGCTGTAAAACTTTTTCCGGCATCAATGATCACATTATCAAACGTTAACCCCTGGCTTTTATGGATGGTAACCGCCCACGCCAGCTTTATCGGAAACTGCTCGAAGCTTCCTAAAACCTCTTCTTTGATATTTTTTTCGGTATCCAGGAAATATTTTTTCTGTTCCCAGACCTCTCTTTTAACGGTAATTTCTCTTTCACTGCCATCAAGAACAACTTTAATCTCATTATCGTCCAAAGCAGAAATTTCTCCCAGTTTTCCGTTGAAATATTTTTTCTCACCGGTAATATCATTTCTGATGAACATGACCTGTGCCCCTACTTTCAGTTCTAAAAACTGCTCGTTCGGAAACTGGTTTTCTTTAAAATCTCCAAAGAGCTTTGCTTCATAGGTTTTAACGGTCAGATCAATTTCTTCAAGTTTTTCCTGATTGATCTCATCTGCCATTTTATTGTGTGAACACAGATAAACGTAAGATTCAGTTCCTGCCTTAAAATCGGGGTCATACCTTTTATTAAGATCCTCAAAATTGATATTGGCGACATCACCGTCGCGGATCGCGTTCAGAATATCCAGGAATTTTTCATCCGACTGTCTGTACACCTTCGTTAATTCAATCGTCAAAAGAGGAATATCTTTAATGGCATGACTGTCGAAGAAGAACGGTGACGGATAACAGATCTTTAAAATATGTTCATCTCTCACCACCGGTGGAAGCTGATAAAGATCCCCAATGAACAGCATCTGCACCCCACCGAACCGCTGGTTATTTCTTCTTATAAATCTCAGCGAGAAATCCATCATATCGAGAACATCAGCTCTCAGCATGGAAACCTCATCGATAATAAGCACCTCCACTTCTCTTAAAAGTTTAAGCTTGTCTTTTCTGTATTTGAAATGAGGCATTAGGTCGGCAATATTATTTGCCAAGCTGCCATCAATACGGTCTGTGGTCGGTAAAAAAGTCCTTAAAGGCAGTCCAAACATGGAATGGATGGTAACTCCTCCTGCATTTATCGCGGCAATTCCGGTAGGGGCAACCACAATATACTTTTTCCTCGTTTTCTTTACAAAGTCATTAAGGAAGGTTGTTTTACCTGTTCCTGCCTTTCCCGTAAGAAAAACGCTTCTGTTCGTGTGCTCTATTAAGTCAAAAAAATGATTGTTCATTGTGCTTCAAAATTACGGAAATGAATTTGATTTTCTTACCTTGGCACAACTTTTGAAAATTCTTTAACAGAAAATAATTTATGATGAAAAAAAGTTTCATTTATACTCCACTATTACTATTATGCGCTACATTTACCCTGGTTTCGTGCAATACATCCAAAAATGTCAATACCAATCTGCCTAAAGATATTTCTGAAAGACCCGCTGATGAAGACAGTCAAAAATATGAACAGGCTCAGCTGGATAGATTAAAAGCATCTATTGAATCTGAAGCATCCAAAGAAAAATGTACGGCTGCTTCAGAATGGACGTTTTCCCCGATGGGAGCCAAAGCCTGTGGCGGACCTCAGCAATACATTGCTTATCCTAAAAAAATAGAGACGATCATTCTCCCAAGAATTGAGGAATATACGCAGAAAGTAAAAGCCTTTAATGAAAAATATAATATCACTTCTGACTGTATGTTGGTGATGCCCCCGACATCTGTTAAATGTATCAATGGAAAAGCCCAGCTTATAACAGCAGAGCAATAAAAAGAAAAAAATCAAAGCAAAGGTTATATATCCTGTTGAAAAATCAACATATAAATCTCATTCAGGAGTTTATACTAAGGATTGAAAAAAGCTCTATCGGTATGATGGAGCTTTTGTTTTGTTTTTTTGTAAGATGTAAAAAGTATAATGTATTAGTGATTTGAGAGTAAATTTCAGACATAAAACCTTTTTGATAGTAAATTGAGCAACTGTCAACCAGCAATTCTTTACTCTAATACTCTCAAACCCTGTAACTCAACTAGCTTCCCACTTCCAGATTTTCTTTATACCAAGAAGAATACTTCACGTAATTATCAGCAATTCTGTTGACTTCTCCTTCCAACAGCTGGGCAGAAATATCTTTAATTTTCTTTGCCGGAACCCCGCCCCAGACTTCTCCTGATTTAATATGGGTTCCCTGTGTCACTACAGAACCTGCTCCTACAATAGAATTTTCTTCTACCAGGCAGTCATCCATAACGATAGCTCCCATACCGATCAGTACGTTATCTTTAATGGTACAGCCATGAACAATTGCATTATGTCCGATGGAAACGTTATTTCCAATATTTAAAGGGTGTTTCAGATAAGTGCAGTGCAACATAGCATTGTCCTGAACATTTACTTTATCGCCCATCCTGATGTAATGTACATCTCCCCTGATCACTGCATTATACCAGATACTGCATTCCTTTCCCATCGTAACGTCACCGATAATGGTTGCCGTTTCTGCCAAAAATGTACCCTCTCCTATCTGAGGAGTTTTTCCTAAAAGTTCTTTTACAATTGCCATAATTTTAATTTGATAATTTGAAAATAAGTCAATTTGAAAGTAATAATTTTGCAGCGGTCGCTTTTAACTTCTAATTTTAAATAACCGTGATAGCAAAAATCTAAATTCTAATCTTCAACTTCTAATTTCTAATTGCGTATTTTTGTATCTCAAATTTAACGAAAAAATGCGTACGATACTTATAGAACCAACTGAAAACCCGAAAGTGATGAAATTTGTCGCGGATTATAACCTGATCCCGGGCTCTTTAGAGTTGGACAGAAGTTCAGATATTTCAGAAATTCCTTTAGCTCAGGAACTTTTCAACTATCCTTTTGTGGAAAGAGTTTTTATTACAGCGAATTTTGTGGCTGTAGCAAAACAGGATACTGTAGAATGGGAACATGTAGCTGACAGCCTGAAAAATGTCATTGAGGATGAATTACTGGCCAATCCAAGAATTTACCTTCAGAAAAGAAAGGAAATGTATCAGATTTATGCTGAAATGACTCCTAATCCTAATGCGATGAAGTTTGTTTCCAGTAAACTGCTTATGGAAGGTTTTGTGGAAGTAAAATCGAGAGATAAATCCGAAGGCGTTCCTTTGGCTCAGGCTATCTTTAATGAATTTGATTTTGCAAAAGAAATTTTTATTTCAGATAATTTTGTTGCCGTAACCAGAGATGATTCTGTGGAATGGCACCAGGTAATGATGGCTGTACGAGGTTTTATTGCTGAGTATCTTCAGAGTGGCGGCGAAATTTCAAATCTTGAGCCTCAGAATCATGAAAACCCTGTTGAAAAGATCATCAACAGAGACTATACCGATGACGAGCAGAAAATTTCAGATATTTTAAATGAATATGTTGCTCCTGCAGTAGAGAATGACGGTGGTAAAATTTCCCTTATGGAATATGACCAGGAAAGTAAAACAGCCAAAATGCTGTTACAGGGAGCCTGCTCAGGATGTCCAAGCTCTACAGCTACTTTGAAAAACGGAATTGAGAATATTTTAAAACAGTTCGTTCCGGATTTAGTGGAAAAAGTAGAAGCTGTAAACGGATAACTGTTCGTCAATGGTACCCGGAAAGAAAATCTTGGTCATTATTGGAAGTGCCACAAAAAATTCCAGCAATCTGAAATTAATAGAACAGGTTCTGGAAAAACATCCGGACACCGATTTCCGCATATATGATAATCTTTCTGCTCTTCCGCATTTTGACACTTCATTAACTGATACTGATACCCCAGACGAAGTATTGAAGATCAGGGAAGAAATTGAAAATTCGGCAGGGGTCTTATTTTCTACTCCGGAATATATTTTCAGTATTCCGGGCAGACTGAAAAACTTATTGGAATGGTGTGTTTCTACCACTGTTTTTTCTGAAAAACCGGTTGCTGTAATTACAGCATCTGCCAACGGAGAAAAAGGGCATGAAGAATTGGTAATGATTCTGAAAACGCTTGGCGCCGGAACAGAAGATCAGCATCAGCTTTTAATAAAAGGGATAAAGGGTAAATTTAATGATAACGGCTTAGTTGAAAATAATACCTTTGCCCAAGTATCAACCTTGATAACAGATTTCGAAAACGCTGTTTCATAATTAAAATTAAAAATATTGGATAAAAAAGGAATTTTACTGGTAAATCTTGGTTCTCCAAAATCTACGGCTGTAAATGATGTAAAGGAATATCTTGATGAATTTTTGATGGATGAAAAGGTCATCGATTACCGCTGGATCTTCCGCGCTCTTTTAGTTCAGGGAATTATTCTTAAAACAAGACCTGCAAAATCTGCAGAAGCCTATAAAACAGTATGGACTGATGAGGGTTCACCTTTAATTGTCATTACTGAAAAAATCCAAAAGAAACTGCAGAAAGTAGTTGATGTTCCTGTGGAAATCGGAATGAGATATGCGGAACCGAGCATTGAAACTGGAATTCAAAAGTTAGTTGATCAGGGAGTTTCTGAGATCGTTCTGTTCCCACTGTACCCGCAATATGCGATGAGTACTACGGAAACAGTGATTGAAAAAGCAGAGGAAGTACGGAAAAAGAAATTTCCGAATGTAAAGATCAACTATATACAGCCCTTTTACAACCGGGAAATCTACATCAACTGTCTTGCGGAAAGCATTAAAGAAAAACTTCCTGAAAATTTTGACGTTTTACAGTTCTCTTATCATGGGGTACCGGAAAGGCACATTTATAAAACAGATCCTACAAAGACCTGCAATCTTAATGACTGCTGTTCAAGGGACACTAATCCGAGCCACCAGTTCTGTTACCGCCATCAGTGCTATAAAACAACAGAAGCTGTTATTGCCAAGATAGGGCTTCCTAAGGAAAAAACAATTGTTTCTTTCCAGTCGAGATTAGGAAAAGACAAATGGATAGAGCCTTATACGGATGAGACTTTAGAAACGATTCCTAAGAAAGGGGTAAAAAATCTGGCCATTGTCTGTCCTGCTTTTGTTTCCGACTGTCTGGAAACCCTGGAAGAGATTTCGGTAGAAGGTAAGGAACAGTTTCAGCATGGAGGCGGAGAAAATTTCCATTATATCCCGTGCCTGAATGATGAAGACCGCTGGATCGATGTAGTAAAGATACTCTGTGAGGAAAAACTGAATGATTTTTACCTGGTATAAATTTCTCAATACATAAAACAAAAGGGCCACAAAATAAATTTTGCGGCCCTTTTTAGAAATATATTAAAATTATTTTTTGATTAGGTTTCCGGCTTTTTGTCCGTTAACCGTTACTACATATACTCCTGAAAGTATATTAGACGGAAGCCTAACATCTATTTTATTGTTACCTTCAGTAATCTTGATTTTTTCAGAAAGCTCTCTTTTTCCTGTCAGGCTAACTAGCTCAACAATTCCGTTTCCTTCTTTTCCGTTGAATTCAACCGTAAATTTATCGGTAGCCGGATTTGGACTGATCGTGTAAAGTAAAGTATCAGGAGCTGCCATTTTTCCTGCTGCCGAAGTACCTCCTCCAACACCTACTGCATTCCATGCATTGGTAACCTGCGTTACTTCGTTACTTCCGGCTCCATATAAGTCTGCTGCTGCCTGAAGTGAATACGTTCTGGCATTAGCAAAAGTAGAAGAAGAAACAAGGTAGCTGGTAAGTGTTCTGTAAGCAATAGCTCCGGCTTTATCCAATCCTATTCCGGAAACATTATAAGCAAAGCCTTTATCATTAGTTCCCGAACCTCCGGTTACCAGCAAATAGTACCAGAAGTTAAGAACTCCTGAATTGGTATGTACACCGCAATAATCATTATATCCTGGTAAATTTGGATTTCCCTGGGGAGTACAGGTGCTGCTCGCATCCTTCCAGTAAGTTCCTTTATAAGTATCAGGCTGGCTGTAAGCATTCGGGTTGGCCATATCTCTGATTACATAGCTGAAATCTTCCCCTAATTTCCAGTTTGCCTGTGTTGGTCTGGCCCAAAGTTCTATGGTATTCCCAAAAATATCGGAAAAACCTTCATTCAGAGCTCCGGACTCTCTTTGATAAGCAAGATTTGCTGTTTTAGTGGTTAAACCGTGAGTAATCTCGTGTCCGCAAACATCAAGAGCTGTTAATGGCTTGCCTCCGTTTGTAGTAGAGCTGCCGTCTCCGTAAGTCATTCTTGCTCCATCCCAAAACGCATTAAAATAATTCGTTGAGTAATGAACATAAGATTTTATGGCAAAATTATTATTATCTATACTTTTTCTTCCAAATTTCGTATATAAATAATCCAAAGTCATTTCAGCTCCCCAGTGGGCATCGGTAGCATATTGATCTTTATTTGTGTTTACGTTATTCCAGTTATTATCCGCGTCCGTAAAATCTACGGCTGATGAATAGCTGGTTCCTTTTCTCAGGTTATATGTTTCTACAGCGGTTCCTCCGTTTCTTCCGGCTTCTCTTAATCTATAACTTCCGCTATACGAATCGGCAACAATAGATCTGTTTCCGCTATAAGCCGTTGTAGCCGTTCCCGGAGCATTGGTTTCATGAATCAAAGCATTTGTTCCCAAAACATTACCATCTTTAGCATCTACAAAAACATATTGTCTGCTTAATGGCTTTTCTGCATAGATATCAAATTTGTATGCAAGCTTTACGTCTCCTATCTTTTCATCAGAAGGATCTGAATAATATACCAGCTCCCCTTTTGGAGCAAAGCTTGCCTGAGCATTTTTAGATTCATTTTTAATGAATTCCTCTTCTTCTTTGTTCTGCCATTTATAAGAGTCGGCGCCTACAAAAGATAAGGCATTCTGTAATGCAGTACTTTCAGAAATATTTGCTTTTTTCTCTGCAGCAGTTTCCTTAAGTATCCATTTCCCGGTTTCTCCTACGATTTTCCCACCCTTAGTCTGTACAGCCATCATCCCATATTCTACAGGAATACCATTGATGGTCTGCTGGAATCTATGAGTCTCAAAACCTAATTGATCCTTTTCCAATCCCAACTTAAGCGACTGTCCTGGTGAAAGCCTTTGAGATGTTTCATTAAATAACACAGGCTCCCCTTTAAAAGCAGGACCATTTTTATCAAATCGCATGAATTCTGCATGAAGGCCGCTTTTACCCGGAATTAGTTTTGATGGAGTTTCCTGTCCAAAAGTAAAAGAGAAAGCTGCAACGCTTACTGCTAAGATAAATTTCGTTTTCATAAAAAATTTGTTTAATGTGAGACGAATTTATATGTTTTTCGTAATAAAACAATTAAATACATAAATAAAATTCAATAAATAAATAGAACAAATGTTTCAAATTAAAAATATTTTTTAAAACATTATAATTAATTGAAAATATTTTTATTCCTACAAAAACTATAGACTAATAATTTTTATATAATTCAACATTTTATGAAATATTTTTTTCAATATGCTTTGCATAACAAAAGACTAACTTACAATCCCTTTAATTCCTTCTAAACTGTTTATTCATCATAACTTCAAAAAAAAACCATCTCTTATGAGACAGTTTTTTCTAAAAATTATTTTTACTTTGTATAAATCACTTTGCGCAGAATATTTGATAAAAAAAGGACAATTTATTCCCAATTATTTACCAATAGGAGTTCTGAATTCTCCATATCCCATCAGTCCGTCATAATTGCGTCCGAAAGGTGCATAATATAAAAATGCCTGATAAAGGTTTTCCGTCTGCCAGAAATTACCGTTTATTTCTCCAAAATTCAGAGATCCGTTGCTTTCTTTTGTGGCAAGTATGTAGTTGTAAAACCCTTGTTTCAGGAATATTTTAGCAATATATTTTTTACTGGCTGCATCGTACTGCATCTGATTTTCTTTGCCCGGTTTAAAATTGTTGAAACCTCCAAGCACATAGATCTCTTTATCGACAGGATCAGAATCCAGAGAAAAATACACCCATGAATAATCGGCTTCCCTTTCGGCATTTCTTTCCAGTCCCAGATCATTTCTTCTATAGAACCATGCTCCGTTTACATCGGGCTGATACTGGTAGTTCAGAGGAAAAGCCCATACCGGATGGAGATACGTATGATTCACTCCGTCCTTCAATTCTGTAGCACTTACCATATCGGCAGCCATATTCATATTCTTATTGTCGAAATAATAGAATTCGTTATTGCCGGGAAATGTTAAGTTCATCTGCTGAAAAAGAAGCTGGTTTCCTAATGTTGCACTTGGCTTCAGATTATTCACCACTTCATTAGGGTTGTTGTTCTGCATCACGTTCAAAGTCATTGAATTGACATTGGAAGAAAGGTCTCCTGCCTTTGAAGTCGCTTTCACCTCTATCCTTTGGTTGATATTCGGTTTTTTTGCATCTGCAATTCTTGAGACATTCAAAGCAACCGTGGCGGCATCTTCCACCAGATAAAAACGTTTTTTGAAAAGAGGCCTGTCAGCTGAATCTTTATAAACAATCAGCTCAAAATTTCCAGAAATCTTTGGCTGCATTTTCTCATTAGGGAAGGTAAGCTTGTAATGGGTATAAGCCTGTATGGTATTAAAGGAATATTCAAACTTATCCAAAAGCCCGTTTAAACTTCCATTGGCAATTTCTGTAAAAAACAAGTTGTCATCATTCCAGTTCCGGTCATAATGTTTGATCGTATACCTGTAGATCTCGCTGGCATTGGTAAGGTCGTCAAAGCTTAAAACCAGCTGTTCTCCGAATTTTATAACAGGCGTTTCATCGTTTGTCTGAGGGTTGAATAGTTGTATACTCTGGATGTTTTGTCCAAAAACCATTCCGCCCAAAGAAAGTAAAAGTATTCGCAAAGTTTTCATTATGACGAAGATAACGAAAAATCGGGATTTTCTTAATAATATCGTATTTTTGAAATAAAAAAATATCAGTTATGCTTCAGATCCAAGGCTTCGTATTCAATTTTGCCAGCGAAAATACTTATATCCTTTACAACGAAAATAAAAATGCCTGGCTGATTGATCCGGGAAATATGAATGAGCAGGAAACCAAAGCTATAGAAAGCTTTATTTCCGAAAACGGTCTGAAAATCGATAAGATTCTTCTGACTCATGCTCACATTGACCACGTTCTGGGTTTGCAGTGGGCTTTTGATACTTTCAAAGTTCCCGTCCATATGCATCAGGAAGATCAGGAAGTGCTGGACATGCTTCAGGCCAGCGGAATGAGATTCGGATTCTCTGTTGACCCCGTAAAAGCAGATATAAAATACATTAACGAAGGCGAAATTCTTGAGCTGGACGGAGAAAAATTCAAAATCTATCATGTTCCAGGACATTCTCCGGGAAGCGTAGTTTATCATAATGAAGACCAGAAATTTATGATCTCAGGGGATGTTCTTTTTGAAGGAAGCATCGGAAGAACTGATCTTTACAAAGGAAATTATGACCAGCTTATCGACGGCATCACCAATAAATTATTTATTCTGGATGATGAGACAAAGGTTTTTTCAGGCCACGGCAATCCTACTACAATAGGATTTGAGAAACAGTATAATCCGTTTTTTAAATAAGGTTAGGTTTTGGTGTTGGAGAGTTGGAGAGTATATGAGTTTAACTTTGAGTTGCTGGTTGTTGGTTGCTAAAATTACTACTAAAAGTCTCATATCTGAATCCAATATCTGATCTCTGAAATTTTGTCTTTTGTCTCTTTCAACAAAAAAAATAAAAACCGCCGGAGATAATTAACTCTGGCGGTTCATTTATGAAGAAATAATATAAGTTTAGAAATCTAATGTGACAGACGCTCTTGCCGCGGCTCCCATAATTGGTCTTGCCATTCTGATATTCGTTCCTGCTGCAGTCTGGGATCTAGGATCTCCTTCGGTAATTCCAATCGTGTTAAAGATATTCGTTCCGTCTACTGCAAAACGTATTTTCCCTAGCTGATAAGACATTCCCGCCCCAACTTCAGTGAATGAAGGCAGAATATTATCATCCGTGTTACCTTCGTTCTGGAAACGTTTTCCGTAGTAGTTCATGCTTACATAAGCTCTCCATTCTTTTGTGATGTTCACTGCAGGAGAAATATTGAAATAGAATTTAGGCATTCTTCTTACGGTGTTTCCATCGTAATCAAATGTAGTTCCATCCGCATTTTTCCCTACGAAATCTTTGTATTTCGGATTCTGGATAGTTCCGTTGAACGTCACTTCCAATATATTATTGAAGAGTCTTGTATATCCTTCGATCTCTACCCCAAAATTGGTGGTATTGGCGAATTTATTTTCTGAAGTCCCATCAGAAAATACATCCGTGAATGAAAGATTTTTAAGGGTAGAATAGAAAGGAATAATTCCGATATCAAAAGTACGCGAATAATATTTGTATCCCACTTCAAGCTGATTGGTATCAACGGCTTTGATGGCGCTCAGATCTGACATATTATTGTAATAAGCTTCTTCATTCGGGGATCTGAAACCGTGAGAAAAACGTGCATATACAGCATTCCCTTTGTTGATCTTATAATTTGCAGCCAATGTATAGGAAACCTTATTGATATCATAATACCAGTAAGTGTACTTATTGCCCAGTACCGCCATATTATCGTCAGCCGTTGTTGTTTCAAAACCGTGGGTTCCGTCGGTCGTTAAGCCTGAATTATTAAGATTCGCAGTTGTTGTATTCACTCCGTATCCTTTATAATAGTCGCGGCTGTAACGCAGTCCACCATTTAAGCTTAAGGCATCTGTAATGTTATAATCTAAATTTAAATACAGATCATTAAGACTTCCCTGAATCTGCGAATCCCTGATAAGGAAGGACATATCCGTAACACCATTGTAGGTTTTAGAATATCCAATATCTGAAGGACTCATTGATGGATTAACTAAATTTAAAAGCTGGGGTCTGTCTGAAGCTGTCGTTAAGATATTGCTCCAGTTCCAGTATTGGTGGGATTTCCAGTTTGATTTGTAGAAACCTGCGGTCACATTTCCTTTATCAAATTTATAATTCAGCTGAAGATCATTTACAAAATTATTCATCTGCTTATCGATAGCCCAGAATCCTAATTTCTGTACATATTGAGGATTTACAACGGCACCATTACTCACCAGAGCGTATTGATAATTGGACATCCCCATATTCTGAGCAAATTCAGAAGCCAGTTTCGGAGCTCCGGCAGGGAACATACCCGTATATTCCATATTGATATTGGTGTATCTCGTTTTGTTCAAAACGCTGAAATTATTCCCAAGATCATATTTAAATTCTGCACCTACTACATCTACTTTCGGGTGGATTCCGTTTTCAAGATCTCTTTTGAAAAAACCTCCGCCGGCCTGTGGAATACTTAACTGGCTGATCGCTCTGTAGCTGTATGTTCCATAATTGGCATCGAAACCAGGAAATTCTTTCAGGTCATTTCCATCCTGTAACAGAGGAATCGGAAGGTAGAATGTGTTCCTGTCATCCAGTTTTTTGTAATATACTTTGGCATAGCCTTTATCAAAGACATATTTAAGGTTCATTCTGATCTGTCCGCCGTTGTTGGCTCTGAAACCGGTCTTTCTGATTCCGTTATCTGTTCTGTAGAAACCGCCAACATTAAAGAAAAGCTTATCCTGAACCAAAGCACCTCCTACATTAATATCTGTACGCATCAATCCATAAGTACTGGTTTCCAGCTTAGCCGTCCCTTTAAAGTCATTGCTCCCTTCTTTAGTAATAAAGTTGATCAAGCCTCCCGGAGAATTGGTTGCATAAATGGAACCGGAACCTCCCCTTAATGCTTCCAGCCTGCTTACAGAATTATCCACACGGAAGAAATTATCCGCATTGGCAAACTGAAGTGCTCCATCTTCAAAAACGGCAAGTCCGTCTTCCTGAACCTGAACAAATTCGTAAGCTCCCGCAGAAGGAATACCTCTTGCAAAAAGGTTGTTGCCTACTTCACCTCCGGAAGTTTCCACGGCAAAACCGGGAACTCTCTGTAAAAGCGCCGCAGCACTGATAGGATTCTGTTTCTGGATCTCTTTGGCCGTAAAGGTAGAAATAGCCGTACTGGATTCTATTTTCTTTTTCGGGCCGGAGCTCCCGGTAATAATGATCTGGTCTATAGAAGACGTTTTGATGGTGTCCTGAGGGGTTTCCTGGGCATACGCATTGTTAAAGTAAAGCGTAGCGGTGGCAGCCATTAAAAATATCGATCTTTTTTTCATAGCATAATTTTTATATAGTTAGTTTTGTTTTAATTTGAGATAGACCCCGTTTGTCCATCCGAATCCGTCCTGATTCGGGTATTCTCCGCCTCCCGCAATTGTTTCAGTGTCTAACGCGTTGTATTTTTCCATTAATTTTCCGGTGTTGCTGTATACCCTTTCTACATTCCCACACCAGTTGTTTTTTATTTTCTCAGCCAGTTCATTAAACCCATAGTTTTTCATTGCTTTAAAGCCTAACCACTGATATGGCGCCCATGCATTCGGAAGATCCCATTGCTGTCCGGTTTTTTTTGTGGTGGTTACAAGGCCCCCCTGATAAAGAAGCTTTTCAGCCATATGTTTAGCAACAGATTCTGCCTGGGTCTGGTCTGCCAGTTCAAGAAATAAAGGGTAAAGAGCAGCAATATGTTCAGACGGTGTGTTTTTGTGTTTTTTTAAGTGATAATCTTTATAACATTCAGTCTTTTCTTCCCAAAAGTAGGTATTGATCATCTGTCTGCGTCTTGCTGCTCTTTCAGTAAAATAATTTTCTTTATCTGGAAGGTTCAGAAGCGCTGAGGATTTTGCAAGTGTTTTCTCCAAATGCCATAAAAGACAGTTCAGATCTACCTCCGCAATGTTCAGCGTTTCTATGGTCTGTATATGTTCTCCGTCTGCAAACCATCTGCTGGAAAAATCCCAGCCGGATTCGCAGGCACTTCTTATATTTCTGTAAAATTCTTCTCCTGCATTTTCGCTGTCTTCAATATCAATCAGATAGCTTTCAGGGCGCGGTGAATTTTCTGCATCATAATAACGGTTCAGAATATCTCCGTTCTTCGTTTTCGCCACTCTTTTTACACTGGAATCATTCTCCAGCCATTCTTCCCCGTTCATCCAGAAAGCATATTCTTTTTCTAAAGTATCATGGTATTGAGTATAAAATTTTTCATCATTTTTGGTTTCAAAAAGCAGATCCAGCATCAGCGAAAAATAGGGCGGCTGTGAACGGCTCAGAAAGTGCGTTCTGCTGGCATTGGGAACAAATCCTACATTTTGAATTAAGTAAGAACAGTTCTCTATAATATTTTCCATCATTTCTGTTCTTCCGCAAACCTGAAGACCCAGCATAATAAAATAGCTGTCCCAATAGAAAAATTCATTGAAACGGCCTCCCGGGACAATGTATGGCTTCGGAAGCTTCAGTAATGTTCCTTTTTCTTCGTAGGCAGTACAGGTCAGTTCATCCCAAAGCTTTTCGATGTGCTGCTCAATCGGCAGCTGATCTTCTCTCTGGATTGATATTTTCGCTCCCAGAAAATCAAAATTCGCCATTACAAAATCTTTCAGATCAAATCCTTCACTATTCTTTTTCTTTTCATATTCTGCATTGATCTCCGACACAGGAAACATCGGAACGGCATCGGTCATCATCTTCTGGTCTTCAAAGATCTGAGCTCTCTGTACATCATCAAAAAGAGCCTGAATTTCCTTTATGTAAAGCTGTTTATTCATTATTTCTTAGGATTTATTTTTAATTTGTTCATGAAAATAGCTGAGATAATCAGCAGTGAAAGCGGAATCAGTGAAAGATAAAATGCCTGCTGTCCGCTGAATTCCTGAAAAACAAAACCGGTAATCATGGAACCAATTGTTCCTCCAATTGCAGAAAAAACGACAATCAGTCCGGACATTGCACTGTGTAAATATTTTGGAATAGAGGCCAGAATCACAGAATTGATACTTGGATAAATCGGTGCCAGCAAACCTCCCATCAGTGGAAATAAATACACCACAAGCGGAGCATTGAACCATCCCGTTCCTTCATCAATCTGAATATTATGGGTCAGTGGGAGAACCAATACAATACTGATAGCAAAACCGATTACGCAGAAAGAAACCACATAAATCCAGCTGAATTTTTTAGAGAAAAAACCTGATAAAAATCTTCCCAGTGCAAAAGCTCCAGCCAGAACTGCTCCCGCCTGGATACTCATAGAAGTTGGAAGCTTCAGTATTTCTTTATAAAAAGTAGGCGTCCACGTCTGAAAACTCTGTTCTACCAGTACAAAAAGAAAGGCACACAAAAGAAAAAACAAAACTTTCTTATAACTGAATAAGCTTATACTGTTCTTCAGATCTCCCAACCAATCGGTTTTCTCACTTCTCGCTTCTTTTTCATTTAATTTTGAAAAGAATAAAAACAGAAATGATAATGCAGAAACTGCTCCCAGGACCCAATATACATTCAGCCACCGGGTAGATTTCGGATTGTGATCATCAATAAATAAACTGAAAAGTACATTTCCTGCAAGCACCCCTATCATGAAAAACCCTTCCAGAAATCCCATGAAGCTGGAGTGTTCTTTATCTGTTTCTGTGACAAGACCAATCGATGTGAATACTGAGATTTTTATTAAGGCAAATGAAATTCCTACAATGGTAAATAATAATTTGAAAAACCAGAAATCATTGGCAAAAGGCATTACAAAACACATGCAGCTTACCAGAAAAAGGGCCGCCAACATAGAATTTTTGATTCCTATTTTCGGAAGGAATGATGCCAGAATAAATGAACATATAGCGATCGGAAGGTCTTTAAATCCTTCCAGAATACTGGCTGAGGATTTTGAAATTCCGAAGTTCTGCTGTACCTGCAGAATAACTGTTCCCACGGAATTCAAAAGAATCGCGAAAACAAAATAATTCAAAAATAAGACAGCTTTGATATTGAAATTTTTCATGGAGATCATTTCTTGTCGGCTAAGATAGAAGCATTTCACTTAACATTAATTTAACACAATAAATCAATATTTGAACTATATTAATATAATTAGTATTTTTATATGGTAAATACGATTAATCAGATGAAAGTTAGTTTTGAAAGAATAATTCCGGATGAAAAGAGTTCTTTCCGCACTTTGCACAACAATTCACCGATTTCAGAATTCAAATGGGAATATCATTACCATCCCGAAATTGAGCTTGTCTGCATTGTTTCCGGGAATGGAACCCGCCATGTTGGGTATCACAAAAGCAATTATACCAACGGTGATCTTGTATTGATCGGTTCCAATATTCCGCATTCAGGATTTGGATTAAATTCTACCGATCCACATGAAGAAATTGTTCTTCAGTTTAGGGAGGAAATTCTTCAGTTTCCGCAGCAGGAAGTGGAAGCCCGATCGATCAAAAATCTTCTGGAACTTTCAAAATACGGAATTCACTTTCATCATAAGACTAAAAAAGTCTTGCTTCCCAAACTGAAACTGATGTTGGAATCAGAAGGCTACAAAAGATATCTGCTCCTGCTTGAAATTTTATTTGAACTTTCAAAATGTAAGGATTATGATCTTTTGAACAAAGAAATTATGCCATATACCATTATCTCAAAAAACAAAACACGGCTGGAAAATATCTTTACGTACGTAGAACATCACTATGATCAGGAAATCAATATTGAAGATGTTGCGAAACTTGCCAACCTTACGCTTCCGGCTTTCTGTAATTTTTTCAAAAAGGCAACCCAGATCACGTTTACGGAATTTGTCAACCGGTACCGTATCAATAAGGCGTGTCTGCTGATGGCTCAGGATATGAGTATCTCAGAATGCAGTTACAGCTGCGGCTTTAATAACGTAACCTATTTTAACAGGATGTTTAAAAAGTATACTGAAAAGACACCTTCGGAGTTTATTAAGAATTATTCGCATAATAAGGTGAGTGTGGATTTCAAGGTTGAAAATGAGATTAAGATTAAGGTTGGTTTTTAAAAACAATTTGAATTTTTTAGCGAAGTCATACTGAGCGAAGTCGGAGCATATTTTTAGAGAATATCATAAATATTCTCCACAGATTATATGGAGGTTTACATAAAAAAAGCTGCTCTTGAAAAGAACAGCTTATACATATATATAATGGTTAAAATCAACCATTCGCTATAGTATTATTTCCATTTGATATTACAGCCCATGCTTGGTCTCTGAATTTCTTCCTGTGGTTCTCCCAACAAAAGGTTTTCAAAAGCGATGATCAGATCTTCTCCGGTTACATCTTTATTGTTCCCAGGTCTTGAATCATCCATCTGTCCTCTATAGATAAGGTCCAGCTTATCATCAAAGAAATAGAAGTCCGGTGTGCAGGCAGCATCATAAGCTTTGGCTACGGCTTGGCTTTCATCATACAGATAAGGGAAATCGAAATTTCTTTCGATCTGGAATTCTATCATTTTCTCCGGAGCATCAGCCGGATATTTTTCTACATCATTGGCATTGATTGCAATGAATTCAATCCCTTTATCATTATAATCTTCATACAGTTCGTTGATCTTGTCGATCACGTGAAGAACAAACGGGCAATGGTTGCACATAAAGATCACCAGTGTTCCTTTTTCACCTTTCAGTTCTTCCAGAGATTGGATCTCGTTAGTCTTTGAAGGGTTCGGAAGTTCGAAAAACGGAGCTTTGGTTCCTAGAGCCAGCATATTAGAGGGAGTATTCATATCCTTTATTTTCTTTATCCGCAAAGATAAAGTTTCTTTTAATATAAAGCCAATTCAGGAATTTATAAACTTGCGTTAAATGTTAATTATTAAATAATATTTGGAAGATATATCAAAAAGTTTGTAGTTTTGCTAACACTGTTAGTAAATAAAAAATCATGGGCCTACATGAACGTCGTCAAAGAGAGAAAGAATCCATCCGTGCAAATATTTTGCAGGCGGCTTTCGGTTTGGCTAAAACAGAGGGCTGGGCATCACTTTCGATGCGGAAGATTGCAGATGCTATTGAGTACAGTGCTCCTGTAGTCTATGATTATTTTGAAAACAAAGAAGCAATTTTGTATGAAATTTCTTTGAACGGTTTTCACTGTCTTCACATAGAACTGTTAAAAGCCCAGAGAAAATTTGATACCCCTGAAGAGCAGCTTATTGCCATAGTAGATGCCTACTGGAATTTTGCTTTTAAAAATAAAGAATACTATCAGCTGATGTTCGGTTTAGGAATGCAATGCAGTGGAAAAGGTCAGATGAAGGAAGAGTTTTCATCATTCCAGGACCTTATTTACGAGTGTACCTATAATATTATTAAAAAGAACGGATCTAATCCGGACAATGCCTGCCATATGTCACATGCTTTGTTTTCGGCGGTGCATGGACTGATCTCCATTATGATGATGCGTAATACGGATATTCCTTCTACAATGAATAAAACGACTTTAGACGAAACAGTTTCTGCTTTTGTTAAGTCTTTGTAATTTTTTTTTGAATCAAAAATTAACACCGTTAGGAAATATAACATCGAATATCAGTAAATTATTCAGTAAAAACTAAAAAAAGTAACATGAAAACTATCACTCAACATTTCAGGATAATTTTTTTCCGATCACTTAACACTGTTAGATAAATTAACACACATTTAATACACCTCATTTATATCAACTTCAACATTAAAAAACAGACAGCAATTATGAAAATGACGATCTGACTCCTTTATTAAAAATTCTGGAATTTTTTTGAACCAAATATTAACACCGTTAGGAAAAATAACAGAATTTATTAAAAGAACACTATTACTTAAATCTAACACTTCATTAAAAAAATTAAACCAACAATGAAAATACCTGGAAAAATAAGGTTTATTGTACTTATATCAAGTATTATCCTTTTGCAGAACTGTACCCAAGCAGCAGAAGGTTCCAATGCAGCACCGCCTGCTCCGGAACTTCCGGTTTACACCGTGATCACCTCTCCAGCTACAACATATCAGGAGTTCCCTACCGCACTGGAAGGTAAAAACAACGTAGAGATCAGATCTCAGGTAGATGGGTACCTGGACAGGATCTACGTAGAAGAAGGCGCTTACGTAAGAGCCGGACAGCCATTATTTAAAATAGATTCAAGAGCCTATGGCGAGCAAATGAATATGGCTCAGGCTAATTTACAGGTGGCTAATGCCAATATTCAAAAGGCTAAAGTGGAAGTTGACAGACTTCAGCCGCTGGTAGAGGCCAAAGTGGTTTCTGATGTACAGATGAAAACGGCAAAAGCCAATTATGCAGCTGCCGTGGCCGCCGCATCACAGGCAAAAGCATCTGTAGGAGGTGCCAGAATCAATGTAGGATTTACCACCATTACAGCACCGGTAAGCGGATATATCGGAAGAATTCCTTATAAAAAAGGAAGCCTGATTTCAAGAGCAGATCCTAATCCATTGACCCTATTATCGGACATCAGCGAAATCTACGCCTATTTTTCTTTAAGTGAACTGGATTTTATCGCGTTTCAGAATAAATATCCAGGAGCCAGCTTAGACGAAAAACTGAAAAATATGCCAATGGTAGACCTGGTGATCGCAGACAACAGTACGTATCCTGAAAAAGGAAAAATGAGTATTGTAGACGGCCAGTTTGATAAAACCACCGGAGCCATCACCGTGCGTGCGGTTTTTCCTAATGCAAAAGGTGCTCTAAGAACAGGAAACACAGGAAGAGTGCGCATGCCACAGATGCTTTCCAATGCTGTGGTGATCCCGCAGGAATCTACTTTTGAAATCCAGGACAAAACCTATGTCTATATTTTAGGCAAAGACAACAAAGTAACCAGCAAACCGGTAAAAATCTCAGGAAAAACCGAAAGCTATTACTTTATTTCTGAAGGACTTTCTCCGGGTGAGAAAATCGTATACACCGGAATCGGAAACTTAAAGGACGGAGCTTCTATCAAGCCGAAAGTAATTTCATCTGACAGCTTATTGAGAGCTAAACCTTTGTAACTGTTCCCAATACAGAAGACTTAAAAAAATAAACTTCTTATGTTAAAACAATTTATAGAAAGACCGGTACTTTCAACGGTCATCTCCATCATACTACTATTGCTGGGAGCACTTTCGGTTTTCAACCTGCCGATTACCCTGTTTCCGGATATTGCACCTCCCAGTGTTCAGGTAACGGCATTTTATCCGGGAGCGAACGCTGAAGTTGTAGCCCGTTCCGTTGCTGTTCCTATTGAAGAAGCAGTAAACGGAGTTGAGAATATGACTTATATGACCTCCAACTCAAGTAATGACGGTACCATGACCCTGAGCGTGTTCTTCAAACAGGGCTCAGATGCGGATAATGCCGCAGTAAACGTTCAGAACCGTGTATCCAAAGCGATGAGCCAGCTTCCTCAGGAAGTAGTTCAGGCCGGGATCTCTACACAGAAAGTCCAGAACAGTATGATTATGTTCATGGGACTGTCAAGTGATGATCCTAAACAATATGACGAGTTGTTTCTTCAAAACTACCTGAAGATCAACGTTATTCCACAGATACAGCGTATCCCGGGTGTTGCCCAGGCTCAGGTTTTCGGGACGAGGGATTACTCAATGAGAATTTGGTTAAAACCGGACAGATTAGCCGCCAATAACCTTTCTCCACAGGAAGTAATGGCCGCTATCAAAGACCATAACCTTGAAGCTGCGCCGGGACGTCTCGGACAGGGAAGTAAGGAAACTTACGAGTATATTTTAAAGTATAAAGGAAAATTGAGCAAAAACGAAGACTACGAAAATATTGCCATTAAAGCCAATAATGACGGTTCATTTTTGAGATTAAAAGATGTAGCCAGAGTAGAATTCGGTTCCTATACGTATACAGCAGCCAACAGAGTGGACGGTAAACCTGTAGCAGGTTTCGCAATCCTTCAGACTGCAGGTTCCAATGCGAATGAAATTTTAACTGAAATTGAAAAACAGGTTGATCAGTTTTCGACTACCCTTCCAAAAGGAGTAAAGCCGATTATCATGTACAACTCCAAAGACTTCCTGGACGCCTCTATACATCAGGTAGTGGAAACTCTGATCATTGCATTTATCCTGGTATTTATTGTGGTGTACATCTTCCTTCAGGATTTCAGATCTACACTGATTCCTGCGATTGCTGTTCCGGTAGCCATTATCGGCACCTTCTTCTTCCTGCAATTATTTGGATTCAGTATCAACATGTTGACATTGTTCGCATTGGTACTCGCCATCGGTATTGTAGTAGATGATGCCATCGTGGTGGTAGAAGCGGTCCATTCCAAAATGGAACAGACAGGTATGCCTGTAGAGCAGGCCACTACAAATTCCATGAGTGAAATTTCCGGAGCCATTATTTCCATTACACTGGTGATGTGTGCTGTATTTATTCCGGTTGGTTTCATGCAGGGTCCTGCGGGAGTTTTCTACAGACAGTTTGCCTTTACATTGGTGATTGCAATCATGATTTCAGCAGTAAACGCATTGACATTAAGCCCGGCTTTATGTGCATTATTCCTTAATGATCCTCAGGGAGAACATGGCGAGCATGGTCATAGAAAAGGTTTTGGAGCGAAATTCTTCAACGCATTCAATGTGGCCTTTAATAATATGACCAGAAAATATATCTACAGCCTGAAGTTTTTGATTAAAAACAAATGGGTTGCAGTTGGAGGTCTTGCTTTGATCATTGCTTCAAGTATTTTCTTGATTAATAAAGCTCCTACAGGATTTATTCCAACAGAAGACCAGGGATTTGTTCTGTATGCCGTGAATACTCCTCCGGGAAGTTCACTGGACAGAACGAACAGAGCGACTGAACAAATTGATAAAATTGTAAATGCTGAAAAAGCCATGAATCACCTTTGGGTAGCCGATGGGATGAACTTTATCAGTAATGCCAACGCCTCCCCTTATTCTGCCGGTTTTATCAAACTGAAAGATTATAAAGACCGTGGTGAAATGAAAGATCCTGACCAAATTGCTGCCGCATTGACAGGGAAAGTGTCACAGGTGAAAGATGCCAATGCTTTCTTCTTCAATTTCCCAACAGTACAGGGGTTTGGTAACGTTTCCGGATTTGAATTTATGCTTCAGGATAAAACGAACGGTTCTTTTGAACAGTTGGGAACAACAACCCAGGCCTTCATCGGTGAACTGATGAAACGTCCGGAAATTGCGTTTGCCTTTACAACTTATGCTGCCGGAAACCCGCAATATACAATTGATGTGGATTCGGATAAAGCCAATCAGCTGGGAGTTTCCATAACAGAATTGATGCAGACCATGCAGATTTATTACGGAAGTAGCTTTGTTTCGGATTTCAACAGATTCGGAAAATATTACAGAGTAATGGCTCAGGCAGATATTCCTTACCGTACAGATGCTAATTCTCTGGAAGGAATTTATGTTAAAAATAATTTAGGTGAAATGGTTCCTGTAAAGACTCTGGTTACCTTAAAAAGAACTTTCGGGCCTGAAACCGTAACACGGAATAACCTCTTCAATGCAGTAACCATCAATGGAACTCCTAAACCTGGTTACAGTACCGGAGATGCCATTAAAGCTGTAGAAGAAGTGGCTCAGAAATCACTTCCGAGAGGTTTCGGATACGAATGGACGGGAATTACCCGTGAGGAGATCAAAACAGGTGGCCAGACTGCATTTGTATTCATGTTAAGTATACTATTTGTGTATTTCTTATTGGCTGCCCAGTATGAAAGTTACATCCTTCCGTTTGCTGTTATTTTAACAGTTCCCACAGGGATTTTCGGTGTATTTGCTTTCACGGGACTAGCGGGAATTGACAATAATATTTACGTTCAGGTAGGTTTGATCATGCTGGTCGGGCTGTTAGCGAAAAATGCGATCCTGATTGTAGAGTTTGCCGTTCAGAGGAGAAAAGCAGGAAAAACACTGATTGAATCAGCTCTTCAGGCTTCAAGATTACGTTTGAGACCTATTCTGATGACCTCATTTGCCTTCATTATCGGTATGCTTCCGTTGGTTTGGACGCAGGGTGCTGCGGCAAAAGGTAACCACTCTATTGGTATCAGCACCGTAGGGGGAATGTTTACAGGAGTGGTATTCGGGATTTTCATCATTCCGGTAATGTATGTGATTTTCCAATACCTGCATGAAAAAATGCCGAGCAGAAAAAAGAGAAGACTTCTGAAAAAACAGCAGGAAGAACTTTTGGTAACAGCTCATTAATACATATGATATACAAAACTTTGAGATATTAAAACCATATTTTTTATAACCATTAAGATTTTTATTAAGAGATTAAGAATATTAAGATGAGCTCCGCTTTAAGTGATGCGGACTTAAAAATCATTTGATTTCTTAACCAAGCTTAATTTCTTCAATATTCTTAATGGTTCAAAAACAAGCAAAGTACTCTCCTACTAAAGACTCTTTGCAGTAAAAACTTCTCAAAGTTTTGTTTTCAATAAAAATTCTATTTAAAACTATGAAAAGAATTAAGAATTTTCTTCTAACACTTATATTGGCTTTGGGCGCGGTTTCGTGTGTGTCAAAACTGGCATACACGGAGCCGGACCTTCAGCTCCCGGAAAAATTCCAATACACAGCAACTGCCGATACAGCAAGTGTTGCCAACCTGGAATGGAAACAGTTTTTCAGCGATCCTATTTTACAGGGATTGATTGAAAAAGGAATAAAAAATAACTATGATCTGCAGATTGCTTTAAAACAGGTAGCTTCTTCACAGGAAAAACTAAAACAGGCAAAATATCTTCAGTATCCTGATGTGGGTTTTGCGGTTTCCGCGCAAATTTCAAAGCCTTCGGAAAACAGCATGAACGGGAAAAGCTTAAATTCATTTTTAGGTCAGAGCCACGTTGAAGATTATAATGCGGCATTCAATCTTTCATGGGAAGCTGATATCTGGGGAAAGATCAAAAACCAGCAGGAAGTTTCAAGAATGCAGTATCTGCAGACTTATGAAGCTACGAAAGCAGTACAGACACAGGTGGTAGCAGCGATTGCCCAGGGATATTATAACCTGCTGATGCTTGACAAGCAATTAAATATTGCAAAATCGAATTTAGAATTAAGCAGTAATACTTTATCAATTACTGAAAAAATGTGGCAAAGCGGTGATACGTCTTCTTTAGGCGTTCAGCAGGCTACGGCCCAGAAACAGTCAACGGAGCTCCTGATTACTCAACTGGAACAAAATATTGCGATCCAGGAAAATGCTTTGAGCATTCTTGTAGGTGAAAATCCAACAAAAATCAACAGAACGATTGAAATGTCCGACACTTCTCTTCCACAGGATATCTCGGCAGGACTTCCGGCAGCCATGGTAAGCCGTCGTCCGGATGTCCGTCAGCAGGAACTTGTTTTGTTGGAATCCAATTCAATGGTGGGAATTGCTCAGGCTAATATGTATCCTGCCTTGAAAATTACAGCAAGCGGAGGTGTGAATTCATTTAAAATTGATAACTGGTTCCAGATTCCTGCCTCTCTTTTCGGATCTGTATTGGGAGGAATTACCCAGCCAATTTTTCAGAAAAGACAGTTGAAAACCGATCTGAATGTAGCTAAAATCCAAAGAGAGAAAAACGTTCTGGCGTTCCGTCAATCTGTTTTAAATGCAGTGGGTGAAGTTTCCGATGCTTTGGTTTCTAATGAAAGCTTAAAAGTTCAGGAACAAAAAGCTACAGAACAGGTAACCACGTTAAAAAACGGAATAAAAAGTGCCGAAATGCTTTATAAAGGCGGTATGGCCAATTACTTAGAAGTGATTACAGCTCAGGGAAATTCTTTACAGGCTGAACTGAATCTTGCGTCCGTAAAAAGACAGAGACTGAGCAGCATTGTAGATCTTTACAGAGCACTTGGCGGCGGTTGGAAGTAGTAAATTTAATTATATTGTTTGAAGTGCGGTCTCTGATTTTCAGGGGCCGTTTTTTTAACGCAAAGGCTTACTGTAAAAATGTGTCATTTTGAGATTTGCAAAGATTACGGCAGAGCTGTTGATTAAGCGACCTGATACGTCCGCTTAATCGAATCAATTGAAATTGATTCTCTCTTTGCTTCTTAAATAAATATATGCTATAATAATTAAAACTTTGCGTTCCCCCGAATTAGCACTTATAAATTACTGTTTTAACCATTAAGTTCATTGAAGCAATTAAGTTAGAAGAAAATCAATGGATTATTAAGCCTGTACTACTTAAAGTGCAGCTCATCTTAATATTCTTAAAAACTTAACCAATCCTTAATGGTTTAAATATCCTGAAATTTATTTTTGGAACTGCTCCGAAATCCATTGAAGAAGCCCATCAAAATCCTCTTTTGAATATCCCAATGGTAAATAATGAATATCATCTGCTTTTCTGTACCATGTCAGCTGGCGTTTTGCATATCTGCGGCTGTTTTTTTTGATTTCAGAAACAGCAAATTCAAGATCCCATTCTCCATCAAAATATTTGAATAATTCTGCATATCCAACAGTTTTCAAAGCCGTAAGATCTTTAAACTTTTCTAAACTTTCCGCTTCCGCCAAAAGTCCTTTTTCCATCATGATATCTACCCTTCTGTTGATCCTGTCATAGAGATCTTCTCTCGGAGCTTCAATTCCGATACGCATCACATTAAAATGTCTGGAATCCTGGGAAACAGCAATCTGTTCGGAATATTTTTTGTCCGTCTGCCAGATCACGTCAATAGCCCGTAAAAGTCTTCTGTGGTTGTGGAAATCTACGACTTCAAAATATTCAGGATCGAGTTCTTTGAGGATTTGCTGAAGTTTTTCGATTCCTTCGGTATCAAGGATCTCCTGTAATTTTTTCTGATTGTTTTCATCAGCTTCAGGCAGATCATTCAGACCTTCAATCACTGCTTTTTCATACATCATGCTTCCACCCACTAAAATAACGGTGTCATGATTCACAAAAAGCTCATTGAGTTTTTTCAAAGCATCTTCCTCATACTGCCCGATAGAATAATATTCCTGAACCGAAAGATTCCCGATAAAATGATGGGGTGCCTCCGCCAGCTCTTCTTCCGAAGGTGATGCTGTCCCTATTTTCATTTCTTTAAAAAACTGGCGGGAATCACAAGAAACAATTTCAGTGTTGAAATGCTTTGCCAGATCAATTGCCAATCTCGTTTTGCCTATTCCAGTGGGTCCTACAACAGAAATCAGATTTTTCATATGTAGTTTATCTATTTGTTTTTTAAAGGTCATATGGAATCTTAAATCTTCATCATTAATTGTGGTTTCCAAATCACTGCGATTTCACAGTGCTAATTTAAATGTTTATCTTTGTACAACAATAAAAAACTATGATTTTATCAATGACGGGATTCGGCAGAGCCGAAGGTGTTTTTGAAGGAAAAAAGATTTCAATAGATATTAAATCTCTGAACAGCAAAAGTTTCGATTTGAATATCAAAGTCCCTTTACGTTATAAAGAGAAAGAATTTGAGATCAGAAAAATCCTTAATGACAGAATTATCCGTGGAAAGGTAGATTGCTACATTAATTTGGAGAACCTTGAAGAGACTAACGATGTGAAGATCAACAGAAGCCTGATTGATTCTTATATCAGTGAACTTCGTAACATTGCTTCTGACGGTCCAGACTTTGAATACCTGAAAATGGCGGTAAGGCTTCCTGATGCCATCACTTCAAGACCTGATGAGCTTACGGAAGGTGAATGGGAGGCTTTGGCCAAGATCGTTCATGCAGCTGTGGACCGTTTCATGGAATTCAGAAAGACAGAGGGAACTATTTTACATGAAGAACTCGAGAGAAACATCCAGAATATTGATAAATATCTTTCTGAAGTAATTCCTTTTGAAGAGGAAAGAATCACTGCTGTAAAAGAGCGCTATCAGAAATCTTTAAAGGAATTCGAAAATGTGGATGAAACACGTTTCTACCAGGAAATGGCTTATTTCACGGAGAAACTTGATATTGCAGAAGAAAAAGTAAGACTGACCCAGCATTTGAAATACTACAAAGAAGTAATGGATAATGAAGATTTCAACGGGAAAAAGCTTGGCTTTATTTCTCAGGAGATCGGAAGGGAAATCAATACTTTAGGCTCAAAGGCCAATCATGCAGAGATCCAGAAGCTGGTGGTCATGATGAAAGATGATTTGGAAAAAATAAAAGAACAGACGTTAAACGTATTATAGACCATAGACCTATAGACAAGAGATCAGAGAGTTTATTCTTATATCTCTAATCTAAAAATCTCTAATCTAAATGAATAAAGTTATCATATTTTCAGCACCGTCTGGAAGCGGAAAAACTACATTAGTAAAGCATTCTCTGGAAACATTTCCGGAACTGGCATTCTCCATATCATGCACCACAAGACAGCCAAGAGGAAGTGAAGCCCATGCTGTGGATTATCATTTTTTGAGCCCTGATGAATTCAGACAGAAAATAGCGGAAGATGCTTTTGTAGAATATGAAGAAGTGTATACTGACAAATATTACGGTACTTTAAAATCTGAAGTGGAAAAAATCTGGGATCAGGGGAAAGTAGTTATTTTTGATGTAGATGTAAAAGGAGGAATTTCTTTAAAAAAATATTTTGGAGAGAAAGCCCTGTCTATTTTCATTGAACCGCCTTCCATAGAAGAATTGGAACGAAGATTGATCTCCAGAAACACGGACGATGCAGAAACCATCAGAACCCGCGTAGCAAAGGCAGGCGAAGAAATGACCTTTGCAAAAGAGTTTGACAGGATCGTCATTAATACCGATCTTGACGTAGCAAAAAGAGAAATAGAAAGTTTAATAAAAAAATTTATAGAAAGAAACTAGAAATTAGAAGTTAGAGTTGTACTGTTATAACTATTTTTAAGTTGCACTTAACCCTAACTTCTATTTTCTAATCTCTAACTTCTATAATTAAAAAATTGAGGTTGATATGAGTACCGAAACATTAGAAAAAGCTAAATCTGCGATTCCTGTAAGAGGATTCCTGGATATAAAAGACATAGCGATCCCTCAAGGAGAAGAATTGGTGAAAGCTATTCTGAAACTTAAAGAAGAAAAAAACGCGGTGATCCTTGCCCATTATTATCAGCCTGGAGAAATTCAGGATATCGCTGATTTCCTGGGAGACTCTCTGCAGCTGGCAAGACAGGCTAAAGATACCAGTGCAGACATGATCGTATTCTGCGGGGTACACTTCATGGCGGAAGCCGCTAAAATTCTGAATCCGACTAAAAAAGTAGTTCTCCCTGATACGATGGCCGGATGTTCTCTGGCAGACGGATGCTCAGGAGAAGGACTGAGAAAAATGCGCGAACAGCATCCTAATGCTCTTATCGCCACTTACATCAACTGCAACGCAGAAACTAAAGCAGAAAGTGATATCATCGTCACCAGCTCAAATGCTGAAACTGTGATTGAAGCCCTGCCAAAAGACCGACCTATCATTTTTGCTCCGGATAAAAACCTGGGAAGATATTTATCTAAAAAAACCGGTCGTGATATGATTCTATGGGATGGAAGCTGCATCGTACACGAAGCATTTTCTATGGAAAGAATTGCCCAGCAGATGGCAGACAATCCTGATGCGAAGTTAATTGCCCATCCTGAAAGTGAAGAAGCCGTTTTAAAATTGGCTCATTTCATCGGTTCTACTTCTGCCCTGCTGAATTTTGTAGAACAAGACGACTGTCAGAAATTCATTATCGCCACTGAGGAAGGGATTCTTCACGAAATGAGAAAACGTGCTCCGCACAAGAAACTGATTCCGGCGCTGGTTTTTGACGAAAGCTGCAACTGTTCAGAATGTTTCTATATGAAACGTAATACCATGGAAAAATTATATCTGTGTATGAAATATGAGCTTCCTGAAATCCTTATCGACGAAGAGCTTCGTTTAAGAGCTCTGAAACCAATTGAGGCAATGCTCGATCTTTCGAAAAGTATAAAATAATTTTTATATATTTAAGGTTCAAACCAAAATCTTACATATGAAAAATCTAAAAAAATTAGACAAAGTATGTCTAAAAAGCATCAATGGCGGAACATCAACAGAATGTGCAACTTATTGTAAGCCCGATGAAGTATGCATTCCGGGAGTATGTGGTAGCCCGCCAAAATGTTTAGCCACGTCTTAAAAAGTTGATGAATTAATCAATTTTAGTAATTAAAAAAAGGTTGTCTCAAAGCAAAGAGGCAGCCTTTTTAATTCCCGAAGCATTAAATACATAACAATTAGCCTTAAAAATTGGTGAAATAAAATAAAAAAAGAGGCTGTCTCAAAAGGGGCAGTCTTTTTTTGTGTCTCAAAGTTTGCGATCTACAATTTTTCAGGTTTAGATTTCCGTTATTTGTTTTTTCAGGAATTTTTTTGATATTTTAGTAAA
>Ga0307412_10000102_pt1 | contig 69906 bp, 63 predicted proteins | sample DK1Cmetagenome_3_FD_203823 | JGI IMG/M metagenome (GOLD analysis project Ga0307412, IMG submission 203823) | Maize rhizosphere microbial communities from greenhouse at UC Davis, California, United States - DK15-C-1 | ecosystem: Host-associated > Plants > Roots > Rhizosphere > Soil | place: USA...
TTTTTTAATAATGATAATCAGCCAAATATGGCTTTAGCCAAAACATAAATAAAAATATTATTTTTGGTTAAAAACAACACAAATGTCATTTATCAAAATTTATATTCATCTTGTTTTTTCTACAAAAAGCAGAGTTCCACATTTGAATACATTTGATTTGAGGATTAAAGTATGGAAACATATTAAGGAAAATGCTTCTCAGAAAGGAATTTACTTAGATATGGTTAACGGTTATTCAGATCACTGCCATTGTCTGATTTCGCTGGGATCGGGTCAGAATATGGAAAAAATAGTACAATTGTTAAAGGGAGAATCTTCTTTTTGGATTAATAAAAATCAACTTACTCAGGAAAAATTCTCATGGCAGGATGAATATTTCGCCGTTTCGGTTTCTGAATCGAATGTAGATGCTGTAAGAGAATATATTAAGAATCAGGAGAAGCATCACCAGAAAAAAGGTTTTGAAGATGAATATCGGGAATTCCTTGAAAAGAACAATTTCTTATAGGTTTTGGCTAAAGCCAAATATTATGGAATCTTATTTTAAACGGGCTAAAGCCCGTTCCTATTGAAATTTATACATTTTTTATCAAAAGCTTTGTATATTACTTGATGTTACAATAGTATTTGTTATGTCTTTTATAACGAAGACCAACATATTCAATAGAAACGGGCTTTAGCCCGTTCACGGTAATAATCCATCCGGCAAAACATTTATCCCATATTTTTTGGCTGAACCTTCCCGTTTTTTTACCTTTATACAGGTTTTATGCCTTATTAAATTATGGAAAACATTATAGAAATATTAAAGTCCGGCGGAACGATTCTTTATCCTACAGATACCATCTGGGGAATCGGTTGTGATGCCACCAATATAGATGCTGTCAATAAAATATTTGATATCAAAAAAAGGGAAAAAAACAAATCCATGATCATTTTGGTGGAGTCTGAAAAGAGACTTCAGGATCTAGTGGATGTTCCTGAAATGGCTTGGGAAATTATTGATCTTAGTGAAAAGCCGGTAACTATTGTTTATGAAAATCCCCGCGGACTTCCCAAGGAACTTCTTGCTGAGGACGGAAGCATAGGAATCAGGCTGATAAAAACTGATTTCTGCCGAAAGCTGATCACTAAACTGAATAAACCTCTTGTTTCCACTTCTGCCAATTTCAGTGGTGAAAAAAGTCCCTTGAAGTTTTCGGATATTTCACCGGAAATCATTAAACTGGTAGATTATGCAGTGGAAGAAGACAGGGAAAAGGTTTCGAAATATTCAGGTTCTTCAGTGATAAAAATATGGAATGATAACAGGATTAAGGTTCTTCGTGAATAAAATCCCGTAATAATTCTTTCAATTTAAATCTTGTCAATATATATCGGCAGGATTTCTTTTTTTTAATTTCTATCTTTGCAGTCTTCAATATTAAAAATGCCGGAGAAGTTTCCTGATCTGCATGATTAATGGAGAATATATAGCTAGAAAAGACGACTTATTTAACGATGAAAATTAATCTTACCCAAAATAAAAATTTAAAGCTGTTCAAGATCATTGCTGATGCTGCGGAAAAGAACAATCAGTCGGTATACATTGTCGGCGGTTATGTCCGCGATCTTCTGATGAAAAGGACAGCATCTACTGATATCGATTTTGTGACAGAGCAAAGCGGTATTGAGCTTGCACAGACTGTTGCGAATGATATTGATCCCAAATTAAAAGTTTCTGTCTTCAAAACGTACGGAACAGCCATGATTAAATATAAAGATCTTGAGCTGGAATTTGTAGGGGCCAGAAAAGAAAGCTATACTGAGAACAGCCGGAAGCCGGAAGTAGAAGGCGGAACACTGGAAGACGACCAAAAAAGAAGAGATTTCACCATCAACGCTATGGCAATTTCTTTAAATAAAGCTAATTTCGGAGAACTGATAGACCCTTTCAATGGCGTTGAAGATCTGGAAAAAGGAATTCTAAGAACCCCTTTGGAACCTGCTCAAACCTATTCTGATGATCCGTTGAGGATGATGAGAGCCGTTCGTTTTGCTTCAACATTAAATTTTATCATTGAAGAAAAATCACTGAATGCTATAAAACAAGAGGCAGAAAGGATCAAGATCGTTTCTATGGAAAGGATCATGGTTGAGTTCAACAAGATCATGATGTCCAAAAAACCATCTGTAGGATTGGGATTAATGGAAGAGACAGGACTTTTGAAACTGATCATTCCTGAGCTGATCGAGCTGAAAGGAGTGGAAGAAGTGGAAGGGCAGACTCATAAAGATAATTTCTACCACACGCTGGAGGTTGTAGACAATATTTCAGAGCATACGGATAACCTTTGGTTACGCTGGTCCGCATTGCTGCATGATGTAGGTAAAGCGCCAACCAAAAAATTCGTAGAAGGAACAGGATGGACTTTCCACGGGCATGAGTTTTTAGGCTCAAAAATGGTAAAGACCCTTTTTCATAGATTGAAACAGCCGTTGGGAAGTGATATGAAATATGTTCAGAAAATGGTGAAGCTCTCATCACGTCCTATTGCCCTTATTACCGATGATGCTTCAGACTCTGCGTTAAGGAGACTTTTATTTGATGCCGGTGAGGATCTGGAAGATCTGTTTACCCTGTGTAAAGCGGATATTACAACCAAAAATTCTAAAAAGCAGGACAGATTCAAGAAAAACTTCGAATATGTAGCGGTGAAGATCAGAGAAGTGGAAGAAAAAGATCAGGTGCGTAATTTCCAGCCACCAATCACAGGAGAAGAAATCATGCAGATGTTTGATCTGAAACCGGGAAAAGAGATCGGAATCCTTAAAGAAAAAGTAAAAGAAGCCATCCTTGAAGGCGAGATCCCCAATGACAAGGAAGAAGCTGAAAAGTTTGTTATTGCAGAAGCTGAGAAATTGGGATTGAAGTATAATTAAACTTAGAATATATAAAAAGCTTCGGCGGGACTTTGTCCCGCCGTAGCTTTTTATAGTGAAAACAAAATCAGGCCGCTTCGGAGAAGCGGCCTGAAAAAAAACACAAATGATGAAAAAAAATAAAATTTATAGATAATACCGAAGTATTAATGTCTTAGTTTGCATAAACTGAATTTGAGCCTATACCTGTAGTAAATGACCTGATAATAGCGCCTGAAGTATTGTAAACTACAATTTTGCTGGCTTGGGTAAATCCATTGGAGTCAGAAGTGAAAATTTTGTCATTGATTACACCGAATCCATATAAAGCAGAATACGCATCAACACTGTTGGCTACAGTAAACAGCGGTGATGTAGGTGCTGTTGAAGCACTCATATCCATCTTGTACACATCCTTTCCGGAAGTGAAATAAAACTTACCATTGGCAATTTCAAGGTTCGTAGCATTGGCAATACCTGTTAAAGTAGTGGTCTTTGTAATGCTTCCCGTGCTTGAGATTTGGTAAATATAAGAATCAGCAGTTCCTGCAGCAATAGCATATACATTTTGGTTGCTGGAAATAATCTTATTGATGTTTCCTGCTGGCAACGTGATCGTAGACTGAACATCGTTGGTAGAAGTATTGATGTAAGTAATCTTATTTCCAAAACCAAATGAAGCATTCTGTACAAAGATATTGTTTCCCGCTTCTACAATTCTTTCAGCAGCATCGGTGAAAGTAATTTTTTTGATGAAAGAACGGTCTGAAGCTTTGTAGATGCTTACATACTTGGCACCTAAATATTTATCATTCGTTACATAAATATTGTTGTTGGCAAAAGCCATATATCGCGGAGCATTAAGCTCAGCGGTAATTTCGCCATTCGCTTTAAAATTATAGCGGTTTGCAATCTGGATCTTATTAGAGTTATTCAATAGCAGATAAGCATTTTCACCATTGAAAGCAACCATTTGTAAAACGTCACCTAATTTTGCTCCTCCGTTATTAAGGGAAAAAACATTATCCTGTTTAAGGTTCAGGTCTGCACTTACAAACGTTACGTCACCTTCAGGTTTTCCGAAAGTACCTTCATTAGCGATTAAAAAACCGTTGCCATAGAATGTTTCCTGCTCATCATCATTATCACTGCTACAGGACACGATGCCCAAAAGAAGTGTAAAAGCAAAAAGAAGAGGTAGAATTTTGTTCAGTTTCATAATATTTTTAAGTTTAAAAATTAATAGTTGCATACATACTGTAATTTCTCTTTGGCATCGGATACAGAGACACCGTCTGATAAACCGTATTGGTAACATTGTTCACTTTAAATCCTAAAGTGTATCGTTTGAAAAGTGAGGCGGAAATTCCGGTATTTAAAATAAAATAAGGATCAATAGCTGTAGACTTTTGCTCGTCCGTAGTCGTATAGGTAAGACCGTTGAAAAGCCCCTGTGCGTATAGCTTAAGGAATGAATAGCCATACTCTATATTTCCGACAGCTTTATGTATCGGAACATACATCATCTGCATTTGAGTATTCTTGTTAACAGATTTTGAATAAGTGTACCCTGCATCCAGCTTCAGAGCATGATTTCCGAATTTCTTATTCCACTCAACCTGTGATTCCAATCCGTAAGATTCAACCCTGTATGTATTCACAGGAGCCCAGTATCCATAGGGAGTAGGAAGCCAGTTGATGAGATTTTTGATGTCCATGTAATAAGGACTTAATGTAATTTTAAAATCACCCAGGCTGAACTCGTGGTTCATATCAATATTCGTGGATGTTTCAGGAAGCAGGTCCAGATTTCCTCCCGGCTGCCAGTAAAGATCATTAAAAGAAGGATATCTGAAATTTCTCGAAAAATTAACTGCCATATGATACCATTGTAAAGCATCCCATTTTCCCGAAAACGAATACAGAAGGGGAGAAGAGATATCCTCCACAAAATCCTTCTTGATCCCGGCTTCAAAACGAAGCTTCTTTGTGGCAAAATACCTGATTAAGCCGGATAAAGAACCTACATTTCTGCTGATGCTGCCAATTCCGGATTGATAACCTTCACCCTTATTCACCTGGAATTCCCCAATCGCATTAATGTTGATCTTTGGAGTGATGAAATAGTTGAAATCATTTTTGAAAATATAGTTCTTTCCCTCTGCGCCACTTGCTTTAGGTTGGTTAAGACCTGAAAAATACTGGAAATTATCTTCCGTATAAGCTACTTTTAAGCTGTTCGAAAGATTACTTTTATTGATATCCCATGCAATTAAGCTTCTTAAAGTCTGTGAATTATATTTTGTTTTAGTGCCATTCTGTTCAAAAACAGGATAATGCTGTGATGCATCAAACATTTGATTCTGCCATGAAATGGTCTGGTGATCAGCAATTTTATAAGAAGCTCCGATGTTGACCGAAGTGTTATAGTATTTTCCGTTAATATTGTGAAATCCAGTACTTCCTACGACAAATTCAGGGACCTTATAATCATTTTGGCTTGTGAAATAGCTTCCCGAAACCTTAACACTTAATTTATCATTGCTGAAAGAAGCCTGCAGAAAATTATTATACGTATCAAAAGAGCCCGCCTCCGAATAAACAGAAGCCTTGAAACCCCTGTTGAAATCAAGAATATTATTTAAATGAATACTTCCTCCAACAGCTCCACTGCCATAAACAACACTGCCTCCGCCAGCTTTTATATCAATCTGATCATATCCGAAAAGTGGAATATTATTCACATCTCCCTGGCCTAAAAAGCTGGAATTTATGTTGATTCCATTCCATACAAAAGCAGTCTGCTGAGCTGTTGTTCCCCTGAATGAAGGTGAAGAAACAGCTCCGCGTCCATTTTCTTTCACATAAATAGAAGACTGGAAACGCAAAATTTCAGAAAGATTGGCTGAATTTTTTTCGAGATCTTTTGGAGTGAGCGTGCGCACCGGATGAAAAAGTTTCACCTTGCTCATCTGGCTGTCGAAAATATAAATGGTGTCAACCGCTTTCTCCTGTCCGAAGAGAAAGCTGCCATAAGACGAACAAAGCAGTAATAAAGATCTTTTTATATCCATACTATTTTACTTTTCCTCCGAAAGTAATAACGTTTTTAGTTATAATTCTGGCAGGTCTCCTGACTTTCGCTTTCTGTACCTTCCCGTATGAACAGTGGTTTTTTACAGAAATCTTATTGCGATTTACAGTTGCGGGGACAGTTTGGGAGTTACACCCAATTCCCTATTATTTCCAAAATGCTGGAAACCAAAATTTTTGCAAAGATAACTTTTTAAATTTATTGCACAAAAAAGACAAAAAGTCAATTGTGAGTGGTCAATATTAACAATTCACTTGTAAATAAAATTGACCATTGACAAAAGTCTGGTATTTGAAATCTTGATTCTTGGCTCTTGGTTCTTAAAACTTTAATTCACCATTCACTTGCGAAGCAAAATTCACTATTCACAAAATTACACCTTTACAAAAAAGATGAATCAAAATAGAACGGAAGTAGATCCTTAATAGAATGCACCTTTACCACTTCATCATTCATGCTTGAAAAATAAAGGATAATGTTTTCGTTCTGTTTCGTTTCATATTCTATTAAGCTTTGCCGGCAGGCTCCACAAGGTGGAATCGGAGGGTTTTTCTCATGAAATTCCTTAGGACCTCCCACGACAAAGATTTTCTTCACCTTAACATCCGGAAAATTGGCTGCTACCCAGAAAAGAGTCGTTCTTTCTGCACATAATCCTGATGGATAGGCTGCATTCTCCTGGTTGTTACCGGAATAAATTTCACCGTTTTCCAGTAAGACGGCACATCCTACAAGAAAGTTCGAATAGGGCGCATAAGCGTTTTCACGGGCTTGTATCGCTCTCTCAAACAGTTTTTTTTCTATATCGTTCAGTTCACTGCTGTTTTTAAAATGCTCGTAACTGATCTGTATGTCTTTTTTCATATATTAGTAAGACTAAAAAGGGGGCCAAATTTACTTCTTTTTCATCACTTCGACAATGTTTTTTTATTCATCATTAAATTGAAAATCAAAAAAGTAAAATGTTATATACACCAATAAAATTTAGAAATATAGAATTGAAAAACAGATGGGTAATGTCTCCCATGTGTATGTATTCATGCGAGAATGGATTGGCTAATGATTTCCACTTTGTCCATTACGGAAGCAGATCTCAGGGCGGTACAGGCCTTATCATGGTTGAAGCTACGGGAGTAGAGCCACGCGGAAGAATTACCAACCACTGTATGGGAATCTGGAATGATGAGCAGGCAGAAGAACTTAGAAAAATTGTCGATTTTGTCCATTCCCGTTCAGAAAGTAAAATTGGGATCCAGCTTGCCCACGCCGGAAGAAAAGGTTCCACATGGAATAACCTGCAGATCCCTGTTGAAGAAGGCTGGGAAACCGTTGCACCAAGTCCTATTCCTTATCATCCTACTGAAAGGGTTCCGCATGTTCTGACTGCTGATGAGATCAAAGAACAGGTACAGAATTTTAAAGAAGCAGCAAAAAGAGCTGTAAAGGCCGGTTTTGACGTGATTGAAATTCACGGCGCTCACGGATATCTGATTCATCAGTTTTTATCACCGCTTTCCAACATCAGAACAGATGAATATGGTGGAAGCTTTGAAAACAGAGTCCGTTTTCTTTTGGAAATTGTTGATGCTGTCAACGAAGAGCTGGATGAAGATACAGCACTTTTTGTAAGAATTTCCGGTACTGAATATGCCGAAAACGGATGGGATATCAATGACAGTGTAAAGCTTGCAGAAATTTTAAAACAGCATTCTGTAGACCTTGTAGATGTCTCAAGCGGTGGAAATATCCATGGTGCAAAAATATCTGTATTTGACGGCTATCAGGTTCCTTTTTCATCCCAGATCAGAAAAGAGGCCGGAGTAAAAACCGGAGCGGTAGGATTGATTACAAGGGTGGAACAGGCTGAAGAAATTCTGGAAAAAGGAGATGCAGACCTCATATTCGTGGCAAGAGAAATCTTAAGAAACCCATATATTGCCGTTCAGGGTTCATTTGAGATGAAAGAAGAATGCTTTTTCCCGCACCAATATACAAGAGCGAAAATTTCATCATAAGATCCGGAATGAAAATTGAAGACTTTATGCTCACCTGTCCCAGCAAGAAATTTCTGGGAATAGAATGTTTGGGGTGCGGTGCTCAGAGAGCCATTGTATTGGTATTTGAAGGCCGGTTCTCAGAAGCCTTTCATCTGTATCCGGCCGTTTATACACTGCTCCTGTTCTTTTTTACCCTGGGATTGAGTTTTATAGACAGAAAAAGAAAATACGGTAACATCCTGATGATAATGATTGCTGTAAATCTGGTTATCATGATCGTATCTTATTATTATAAACATTTTTACATGCATTCTCATTGATAAAAATAAGCTGAAGAAATGTATTTTTTTAACATTTAATTGATCTTGGTAGAAAAAAAGTCGTAGAATTACTACAAAATGTAAATATGTTGACTAAAAACTTTTTAAATTAAAGCTTGAAGTCTATCTTTGTTAGACAAACTTTATGAATAGTATAATCATTAATGATTAAAATGTAAGAATATGGCAGGAAATTCAAGAGGAATCTTAAAATTCAATGGAGGTGAAGGACAAAAGTTGTTAAAGCTTAACTACAGCGTATCAAGATCTACAGATGTTTCAGGACGTGTAGCGTCTGATCCATCGAACGCTTTGATCAAAGTAACAATTGAAGCAACTGAAAAGTCTGATATTCTGGAAAGCTTACTGAACGGTAAATATAAGCCCACAAGCGGCGAAGTTACATTTAATAAATCGCATGAAGAAGGAACATTGATTACCCTGAAGTGGGAAAACGGATATGTAATTCAGCATGAGATGGATTTTGATGCTGTCGATAGCAACAGTATGCTGGTAAGCTTTGTGGTAAGTGCAGAAAGCATTACGTATGGAAATTCACTATATGACGGATTCTGGCCATTAAGCTAGGTCCTGAGTAGTATAAAATACAAAGAGACTGTCCCTCAAGACGGTCTTTTTTTACCTGTTGTGAACACTATTTTCTGACAAGGGATTTTTGTTTATTTTTAAAAATTCCCGATTGGATGAATAATATACACATTTTAACGCAAATCACTTTATAAAATATGTCTACTACACCTGAAAAATCAAAGGGAACGAGTTTTCGCCCGGCACAGAATGCAGACGGGGTATCTGAAAATCATCATACCGGAATCAACCGTCTGGTTAAGCTTTCCTTAGTCATAGAAGGAAAAATCATCAAATTTTATAAGCATTTCAAACTTAAACAAAGCGCTCAGCGTCATCATGAATTTACGCTTACGCTGGCCCATGATACGTTGGGAGACCGCCAGACCCATTCCTTGGAAGAAGCCAATAAGTTCCTTGGAAAGCGCCTCACTGCAGTTATTTCATATAAAGGTATAGACAACAGTCCCGAGAGAACCTTTGTGGGAATCATTACCGGGGTGGCATTCAGCCAGGAGAAAATGAGCCTGGGGAATATTGTGCTTACAGGATCCAGCCCGACTATCCTTTTGGATGGAGCTTCCCATGTTCAGAGTTTTGGAGGAAGTCAGCCGGTCAATATAGGAATTATTGCTGAAGAGGTTATTAAGCAGGGGATTGATAAAGGTCGCTTTGATGTCAGGGTAGATGCCAATAATTTTTCCCAGATCATCTACAGCAGCCAGTACGATGAAACCCATTACAACTATCTGGCAAGAATGGCAGAAGCCTATGGTGAGCAGTTTTTTTATGATGGTGAAGTCCTGCATTTCGGGAAGCTGCCGCCTCAGAACAAACCTATCATCCTGACTTACGGAAGCAGCGCCAATGATATTAAGGTTGAACTGAAAGCAATCCATACCAAGCCCCAGTTTTATGGGTACAACAGCAATAAAAATGAAAAACTTACTTCGGGTTCCACGCCTATTCAGCATGTAAGTGATATTGCAAAGACAGCATATGATCACAACAACAGTATTTATAAAACCCCTGCGCTTCAGATAGCCCCAATCAAGGCAACAACCCATCTGGACGTAGAATATTCCCAGAAAAGCGCTTCAGGAAGTGCTGCGGTGAACGTTTTTTCCATTTCAGGAAATACAACCGTTCCATTCCTTCATCCGGGATGCATAGCCGATGTTCAGATGCGGAAACAGGACTCCAATGAAACCTCCTATTTCACAAGAATTATGATCACGGAAGCTGAACATGAAATCGACACGATAGGACATTATAAAGGAAGTTTTACAGGGATAGCAGCAGATACAGGATTCCTTCCAAGACCTGAATATAAGATCCCTAAAGCCGAACCACAAACCGCAGTCGTTATATCCAATACAGATCCGGAAGGACAGGGCAGGATACAGGTGCAGTTTGACTGGCAGACGAGCGATACAACCCATTTTATCAGGATGATGAGTCCTGATGCAGGAGGAACAGATCAGATCACGCAGAACAGAGGATATGTGGCCATTCCGGAAGTGGGAGACCAGGTGATGGTGAATTTTGTCCACAGCCATCCGGACAGACCTTTCGTGATGGGAGGTATGTTTCATGGAGGAATAGCCTTGGGTGGAGGCGTTAATAATCATTTAAAATCCATCCAGACCAGAAGCGGGATCAGAATTTTAATGAATGATGAAGAAGGAAGTGTAAAGATCATGGACCCTAGCGGAAATATCTACTATATGGATGGTGCCGGAAACATCAGCATGAAAGCTCCTAAAAATTTCACCCTGAATGCCGGGGATAATATCAACATTACTGCCGGAAAAGAAATTTCGATCAGTGCGGGAGAAGGAATCAACAGTTCTGCCAACAACAGTATTATTTCTACAGCCGGAAAAGATATCGTACAGACAGCTTCCGGTGATATCCGTGAAACGTCGGACACAAGAACCGAAATGGTGGAAAAAGAATTCAAAAGACAGTCCGAAACATCCAATGAAATAGCCGGAGAAATATCTATGTTCAGCGAGCTTGAAAATATGACGATGCAGAGCGGTAAGATTGTAGAATTCAACAGTGCCGAAAAATCAAAACTTTTCTGATATGGCAATCATTAAAACTGCTAAGAATATACAGATAAAAGTCACAGACTCTTATCATCTGAATGTCGGCAAAAAGGTTGAAAAAATTGCTCAGAAAATTAATGTAGAGGCACAGAAAAACAACCTTGTTTTGGCATGCAATAAGAAAATAATGTCCCATGGAAACAAATAAATTAAGAATTCTGATTCTTTTTATTGTAAGTAGTTTCTCATTAATCAATTGTCAAAATAAAAAAATGGAACAAAAATACAGCTGGTTGGGAACCCTTTCGGCACCGCAGGAATATCCGATGGAAATTTACAAAGGAGCCCTTATCGCTGATGATTTTACCTACGGCTTCGATGCCATCTGGGGCACACAGAATACAGGCTGGGGAAATGAAGGGGGAACAATGAGTGTAGAAACCAGCCAGATGGATATTCCCCACAAGCTGGAATTTACCTGGTATTCTCTGGTAGAAAATAAATTTTATACCGGACAATGGGATTTGAATCAAGAAAAAATAAAAGATCTTTTTGAAAAAGGGTTTATAGATCAGGATAATGGTAAAAAGACCACCTACAGTAATTTCATTGTCGGCCTTGCTCCAAAAGGGAAAGTGGTTTTATGGATCAACGGTCCGGGAAACCAAAAAGAAGTAGGCGCTTTCCAGGCTCATGATACCATCATTACCAAAGAGAAAGCATACGAAAACGCACAGTACATGCTGAAAGAAGGTTTTGCAGACAGAATGCTGAAAGATCCGTCTTATGAAACATTCAAGCCTGAGATCAGAGCTAAAATAGAAAAAGAAGGCTATCCTGATCCGTATATTTATGAAGTCTACAGAGAAAGATATAACTGGAAACCCTCAGTGATTTTGCCGGAAGGCAGTGAGTGGCTCGATTTCGGATTTACCAATTATAATGGGGAACAGGAAAACCTCTTCGGGGAAAGCCTGACAGCTGATACCTATAAAAAACGGGCTGTCCCAAAATTCTGTGGTTTTTACTGGAGAGATAAGAATAAAAAAAGATACGGCGTATGGGTGGATTCTTTTGATGAAAAAGAAATTTTTGACTTATTCAGGAAGCTGGGAAAAGAAAAAAATATAGACCTTATCATTAAAGTCAATGCAGATAATACAGGAGCTAATCTATCATTAAAGAGCGAGAAAGAAGAGCTGCCGGTTACCAAAGCAAAAATCAGACTTTCACGTGCAATAGAATAACACCTTCATACAATTAACATCAGTCTGTCAACAAAAATAAAATAAGAACGATGCACAATAATAAATTTGGAGATTATACACCGGAAATAACCAAAGAGGAAGTATTAGACATTACTCTTGGGGTGTTTTTTGACGGAACTTTGAATAATAAAACCAATACCACAGAAAGAGTAAACAAAACAGCCGACTACAAAAAAAATGGAGGCTCGCCCACGGATAACAACAGTTATAATAACGACTGGAGCAACGTGGCGCGTTTATGGGACAATTACGATAAAAGTTTTGGCATCTACATAGAAGGTATCGGTACCGAAGATAAAGAAGAGGATTCTATGCTTGGCTATGCCTTCGGAACAGGGGCTACCGGAATCCGTGGGAAGGTGAGAAAAGGTTGCGAAGAGATCGTGAAAAAAGTAAAAAATATCAAGAATGCAAAAAAAGCAGATAAAATTGCAGTCCTTACTTTTGATGTTTTCGGTTTCAGCAGAGGGGCAGCTGCCGCCCGTAATTTCGTCCATGAAATAGGCAAATCCAAATATAAAGCTACCACAAGTACTGTTTCACATCAGGGTGTTACAGTAACTGCCCGTTACGACAGCGACGGTACTGGAGGAATACAAAGTGAAGAGCTTCCGAAATGGGGGCATCTGGGACTTAAGCTGCAAGAGGCAGGAATTACAGTGGATGTGCTGAAAGTGAGGTTTCTGGGTATTTATGATACTGTTTCCTCCTATTCAAAAAACTTTTCTGCCACACCGAACTTTCACAATGATGTGGAAGAGCTTAGCCTGAATGATATCGGCAGAGCACAGAGCGTGATTCATTTTGTGGCAGAAAATGAACACAGGGAAAATTTTGACCTTACGAATGTGCATGTAGGTATAGAAAAAATATTTCCGGGGGTACACTGTGATGTAGGGGGAGCTTATGAAGACGGACCGGAAATCTGGGAAGAACTTGAAACGTCCTGGACAACGAGTGCAAAATTAGAGGAATTCAAAAGAGAGCTTGTCGCAGAATCCTGGTATACAGAAGAAGAACTGAAGATTACTCCCGGTTTTTATCTGTCATTGAGGGGAGAACGTAAACTTATAAAAAAAGCATACAGCTATATTCCTTTACATTTTATGGCCGAATATGGTGTTCAGAAAACAGTTCCCCTGACCTTAAAGAAGATTACCGATGAAAAATACTCCGTTTCATCAGATGCCCTGTTGGTAAGGATAAAAAGCCGCTTAAGACCTTATGCTATGGGAGATGGCAAGCAGTATATCTTTAAGCGGTATAAAGATCTTGAAAGAGCATATGGCGGAATACCGATACCGGAACATAAATATGCAGACTATCAGAAGGAAATGAAAGAACAGGATGATTTGAGAACACTAAGAAACAAGTATCTGCACAGATCAGCAAGAAGAGAAGGTATAGGAATGGACCCGACATCGGACAGGGTAAGAGTGCTTCATTAATAGCTTACCATGAATAGGCAAAATAAAGAAAGAGATACGGAAGCCGGATCATTTATGCAGAAATTTAATATACATACCGTTCAGAAAGGGGAGAGCTTAAAAAGCATAAGCCTGTTGTACAACATAGATGCTGATGCTTTAAAGTTATTTCACAATAACCACTGCAATGTAAAGGAGATGATCCTGATTGAACTCACGGGGCAAAAAGAAATTTTTCTTCCCAGAACAGCTGTGACGGATAAAAACAGACTGGTAAAGTTCGGGCATGCAAACAGCCTGATCTTTCAGCCGGAGAACTCATTCAGCAGATACGGAGCTACGGTGACCATTGAAAATAATGATCATAAAAATGAACTGAAATATGAAACATCAGTACGCTGGCTGAAAAAGGAAAACAAGCTTCATTTTTTTGAAATAGACAGAACCTCCAATCTGTATCTGAACGAAGAAGAAGTCAATGAAATAGCCGATCTGCTGGCCTATAAAACATCTAAGGTTTTATACCCGTTACAGATCAGCGCAGATGAGCAGGGAAAATTCAATGCCGTAGAAAATCTTTCAGTATTCAAAGAGAGATGGCCGGCCGTAAAGGAAGAACTTTACAAAGAATTTGAAGGAGAAACAGTAGATAATTATTGCGAAAAGATAGAAAAAGTAATCAACGAACAGGATGCGATAAATCTTTATTTAAAAGATGATTATTTCATCAGAACCCTGTTCTTCGGGATTTATCAGAGTTTCGGACGGGATTATCAGGTCGAGATAGAGAGTAGTTTCCCTGTTGTCGGTAATCCTGTAGAACCGAAATACAAAATAAAATTAGAGATAGATCCCCTGAAGGGCGAAACCGGCCTGGCTAATATAGAAGGAGAAGGCCAGCTAAACGATGAAAGATCCGTATATGATTTCATGAATAAAGCCCCTTTTTCAATGATTATTGAAGATCATCCAGTTATAAACCATGAAGGAAATTTCAGAATAGTATCCTATCTGAACGGGGAAACCTTACTTTTAAAGTCAATGTATTTAGAGTGCAGCATAGAACTTGAGAAAAAAAAGAAAATATCAGTAGTCATTGCTGAAATGACAGACTAATTGAAAACAAAACAAAATGAAAACCAAATTAAATCATAAAATATCCATACTTGTCTTTATACTGAGCTTCAGCCTATATTTCGGACAAAAAGTAGAGTTTAATATCCCGAAGGACATCGAGACTTTACAAAACTCCGTTTTTTATTTCCAGAATGATTTCACCAAAGATGAAGTTAAAGCTGCCGCAGCTTCCGACAGCGATTTTTCAACAACTGTCGATCTTTATAACCTGAAATACGATGCAGATATCAAAAATCCTTATTTGAATCTGGCATTGAAAAGCGGTTCTAAACCCAAACAGTTTATTCAGCAGGCCGTCTGGAACGTCAATATGAAAAAAGTCTCTTCAAAGAGCACGAAAGTCACTGTTTTTCTTGAAAAAGTGGTGCCGGACAGCTGGTCTGAAAAAGAAGTCGATACAAAACTGACCAAATCCACCGGTAAACTTGAGCAAGAGATCAAAGAATTTCTTTTAAATTATAAGCCTGCAGAGCCTGATAATGATGTGTCAGAAGCCGATAGTACGGCTGTTGCAACCTATACAACTGCTGTAATGACAACAACATATGATAGGGTTGCAGAAAGTCCGAAGCAGAAAAAAACTTCAAAAAATCTTCAGAACCTGTTCGGTAAGAAGCAGTTTGTTGCATTACCGGCTGCATCAGATACCTTTACAAAGCCCTTGCAGGTAAGTCCAAGTGAATTGGAATGCAAAGACTGTAAAGGCGGAACATATTCCAACTGGGATTTCGATGATTTTAATATGATCTACGCAAATATGAGCACCGGTCTGGAATATTATGCCATTCAATATTATGGGCAGGATATGGTTTCAGGATTGCCGCATGGCCTGGTATTCAACGACAGCTCACCATCCGAATGTAAACAGAAGTTTGCACGGTACAACGCACAGCTTTACCAGACCACAGTGGATACCGATGAAAACTCATCCAAAGCACTAACGGTTGTTACTTTTAAGATGAATTCCTCTTTTGTACGACTGGAATTCGGAAATGAATATTTAAGCAGATTAGTAATTTCAAATAAAGAATTTTAGCCATGGCAGAAAAACATATTGTAGTACAGGGTGCTATGTGCAAATGCCAGTTCGGACAGGTCCCGGACAAACTCAAAGTGCTCTCACACCAGAAAGAATACGCTAATGATAAAAATGCCTCCAAAAAGCTTATCGTAACCACGAAAGAAATAGGAGCAGCCACATTTGAAAAAAACACCTTCGGAAACTGTACAAAAATGGGAGTTCCGCCGCCGCCATGCAAAATTATGGTAACAGAGTGGCAGAATTTTTATGATAAAGTACAGCTCAATAACAACGGGTATATCATTTTGGAAGACAGCAAGGCCGTTTGTGCCGTTGCCGGAACACCATGTATTGAGATCATAGACCATGGGCAGCGGACAGAAGGCAGCCCGCAGAACTTTAAAAATGCTGATCCGGATGTACAGCAGCAGATCAATCCGTTGGTCAATCCCGAAGAAATGTATAAAGAACAGCCTGAATACGGTGGGCAGGATGGTGTAATCTAAACGACAAAGAAATGGCAAAAGGAGTAAAAAAAATAAAGGTTACAAAAGGCAATTATTATCCAAAAATGTCTGTACCGGGTCAGAGAATTACGATTGTCCCGAATCAGGATGTCACTTTCCAGGTAGAAGAATGGCTGCCGGATACCACGGCTGAAGATAAAAAGAAACCTGTGATTTGGATGAGACAGACCAACGACCGCAAAATTATTATCTATCAGGTTCCATCTTCCACAGGGTATAAATTCAGTATTGATAAACAGTACTGCGGTAGTTATCAGTTCTACATTGAAGCCAGTTTTTCCGGTAAAAGAGATACCAAAAATAATGTGGGACTGTATGTGAAAGGCTGGTGCGAGCCAAAAATTGTTACCAGTAAATGGACTACCCAGAGAGGAAGTAAGACCAGCATCAAAAACCAGAATAAAGTCAATTATATTTCCTACGGGCATATTGTGTATCTTAATCTGACCACAGAAGGTCTCAACGGAAATACGCTGACCATTGAGCTTTGGAACCAGCAGTCTGCAAAAGATGACAAGCTGGTTCATGTATACAATAATGTACAGGTGATAGATGGTGAGGTCAATTTAAAAATAGAAAATACCTACTCATGGATGGCCCATGTGGACAATATCCAGAATGTAGAAGAGTTTTATGTCAAAGTAAAAGATTCCGCTTCCAAAAAGTACATCAAAGATAATCTGGGTGATGATCTTCATGCTATCTATCTGAATGTCAAAAATAAAGTGGTTACCACTAATGCCAATGTCAGCAAAAACCAGACCCCTACCAAAGTATATAAGCCGGATGTAAATTCCGCAAGACTCGAGCCATGTAAATTTGAAGTCATCAAAATAACGGAAACTGAAATAAAAGATGGCAAAGCCAACAATACAACAGCTACAGTCTTTAAAAACGGAGATGGTATCAAACTCATAAAATCTGCTGCTCTTCAGGAACATATTCAGAGAACAATCTATTATAAATTTGATTCCACGGTCATTGATAAAGATGGAGTTGCCATCCTGAATAATGTTCTAAAATTCCTTCTCGAGCACAAAGATTCCACCATGAATCTCAGTGGCTATGCTTGCGTTATAGGAAAAGAAAATTATAATAAAGGACTTTCCCAAAGAAGAGCTGATGTAGTGAAAAAATTCTTTGCAGACGGAGGATTGGATCCCAGAAGAATTATCTCGGTAGGAAAAGGGGAAGTAGATCCTACAGACGATAAAATGGGAAGAGATAATATCAAATACAAAAATGAGAAAGATTACGAAAACAACCGTAGAGTAGACATCTCTTTTGTATTCAATGCCCACGATGCCCAGACTATCCATTATGCAGTAGTAGCTCCTACTTCAGCCACGAAAAAAAAGCTTATCATTGATGTGACAGGTTTTGATACCAACAGCTGTTTCAGAGATGCCAAAAACAAACATAAAAAAGAAATTTATATCGTCGATGTAGGGCAGGCAATAGATAAAGGAGATACAAAAAAAAGCTTTCAGACACCAACATTCCCTTATGAAGTCTATGCTCCGCTGAGCAGGTATAATTTTGGAGGAGGAGTTGGATTTGATGCCCAATCCATGACCGTTATGCAATATATCTGGCCTGCATCTTCCAGCCCGAATCAGTTTCATATGCACGTACATACCTGCAGATATTACAGCAATGAGAAAAGAACTACAGTATTAATAAAAGCATACCCGGATATAAAGTGGAGATTCGCCTTTTTTATCAACCTGAGCAACAGCTTAAGTATAAAATGGCAAAAAATGACTCCTGAAAAGCACAAAGAACTTCGAGGCAAAGCATTGAGCCTTGCCAATGAAGAAAAAGGAAAATATACAGATGTAGAATTCGGAGTTGAACTTAAAGCTTCTTATGATAAACAAGAAGATGGAAGCTATTACTGTAAACCGGAACTTACGCTGAAATATAAAGACAAGATCAGTAAACTCTTCTCTATTATTTCTTCTGTTAAAAAAATGTCGCAGGGAATCACATCGCAGACAAAAGGTGTTGTGTCCAAAGGAGTAGGAAGGAAATTGCCATTTGAAATAAAACTAAATGCGCCCGCACTATATTTTGGAGCAGAATGGGAAGCAGATGTTAATGAAGCACATTCTGACATAGGAACCAAGCTGATGCTCTTTATCGAAGCAAAGCCTTTGATTGAACTTGCCATAGTTTTTGACCTTTTAGCTTTAATTGTTCAGGCAGGAGTTGCTGTAGCGACAGCCGGAACAGGAAATGCGCTTGCTCTCGAAATCTTCAATATGATCAGAGAATGGGCAAGCAAAGGTTACGAAACAGAACATGTGGTCATCAACTTTAAAATGTACATTGATCTTGAAGTGAAAGGAAAAATAGATGGTGTTATCGATGGCTCGTTCAGCACCGTTAAAGGTGATAAAGAAGTTAATTTTGATCTGAGCTCAAACATTACTGTTGAATTAAAATCAGGACTCGAATTAAAAGGAATGTTTGTTGTTATCGGAACTACAAAAAAACCTGAGCTGGAAGGACATCTGGAAGGAAAGTTAAGTGCAGGAGCAACTATGGGAATTACTTCGGGGCATAAATTAAAATACGATTCTACGGCCGGGATTTATTACATTCCGAGCTTAAGCATAGACCCGTGTGTAGGAACTGTAGTAATCATGGTAAAAGCTGGATTCACCTATAAAAAGGTAAGCTCAGACTGGACTCCGGTAAACTACAACAGAACCCGCACATTTTTTGATGGATTTAATATTATGAAATATTTGGCAGAATTAGTAGGTTATGATAACAAAATATTACTTTGGGAAAAAAAGAAAAATTAAAAATATGTTTATACTTTTAATCATGTCTTTCTTTATATCATGCAGTAATGCAAAAGAAGACCTATCCAATGTTCTTTTCCCCGTAAAAAAAGAAAATATTTTAAACGGTATCGACTATACGGAGAAAAAATCTATATTAGATAAAAGCCTTACCGCCTATCAGGTGAAAGATATGAATGCTTTTATATTGTATGGACAGTCTTTCACAAACGAAATTAAAAGTAATTCTGCAACCTATGCAGGAAAAAATTACCTTGAACTTTTAGGAGATTCAAAAAATATAAACGGATATAAAATCCATCTGTATACCCCGAAAGAAAGTGAAGAGCTGGAAAAACTCCTTCTTGAAAAACTGGGGAAACCCGCTTTTGATAACGGAAACGAAACAGAAAGAAACATCATCTGGGAAACTTCCGGAAAGTTATATATTCTAAATAACGGAAATGCCGAAATACAAGGAGAAAAAACAAAAGAATCTGATCTATTATGTTTAAATACTAACTTTACCACACTGATCATTACTGCTACTCAGACTACAAAATATTCGGAGTATTTAAAATTCAGGATAAAAAATAATAAAAAGGTAGAAAATTACCCGTATAGTATATACAATAAAGAAGAAAACTAAATAAAAGTTGAATGAAAAAGATCGTTATATGCCAAATTGTTTTGAGCTTTGTTCTCATGAACTGTCAGGAAAAAGGAACAGGCAACTTGGTTCCCCAGACAGCCAGTACCAGCGTTACCCATAAAACAGAAAATAGCACACAGGGAAAAATGGATTTTAAAGATCTGAAATTCGGAACCAACGGGGAAGACTTCCTCAAAGGAATTGGCTTAACGGCCAATGACAATGCTTCAGGTGATTTTAATACCTCAGTGAATTATGTTGAATTTCAATTTCCAAAAGATAAAAACCTGAACCTGTCGTTATTTAATAATACACTGCAGTCTGCTACGGATGATGTTTCTGTTTTTTATTCAAAGAATGACAAAAAAGTATGGTGCTACGAAATGGTATTGCAGAACAATCCGAATACAGATGCCATTCTGAGTGCTATTGAAAAAAAAACAGGCCATAAAGCAGACTTTTCAGATAAGAAGGTAAACACCAAAGAAAGACCGATCTTCCTGGATGAAAACGGAGAATTCAAAACAGATCACATAGAAGAAACAATACAGGTTTGGGAGGATAAAGAAGCCAAAACAACTTTCTTCACCATCCACACCGTTAATCTTTCTAAGAAACCTAATGAAAATACATTGAAGATCTTTGCTTTAGATAAAACCAGCCCGAAATATAAAGAATGGATTTCTTACCGAAGTCTCGATATGTTTTATAATAAATAATAACAATAATGGCTAAAGAACCTTATTATACCATTGATTTTACTGCTGTTTACTGCAAATTTGAAATTCTGGTGAATGACATTCCCGTTATTGCCCTGGAAACTGAAGGACAGATGTCTCCCAATGTTCCTGTTAATTTTGGAATAAGCAGTTCCGGTGAGCAAAAAATTGAAATTAAGCTTCTGCCAATCGCAGGAGAACAGTATATAGATTCAAGGACAGCCTTTCAATACACCGTTAAGTTATTTGACGTTTTTAATGATAAGTTTGTCCATGAAAAAGATTGCGGTAATTTTCAGTTTTCAGAAAAAGAAACTGCAAAGAAGCTGCCTTCATTACATCACAAATCATCCTTTCAGGCTGAAATTCCTTATGAAATGATGAAATGGGAGCAAAGCCGTGATCTGCTGTCAATTTCAAAAGATAATTCTTACCTTGCTGCCAAACTGGATTCGGCATACAAAAAAATAAGCAGTCTTATCAGCTCAAAACAATATGAGCCTTACTTTGAAATGATAAAGAATCGTGAAAAAAATATGGCTTTATCCATGTATTTAAGTGATGCAGATGCAAAAGCAAGACTGAACAGCTTATTAGAAGATTTTAATAATGGCTTTAAAATGATGCCGCTGCAGGAAGATAGGGTTTTAAAAATCTATGGTAACGGAAAACTGGCCACCTATAAAAAATTAAACGGGGAACCTGCATTTTTCCTTTATAATCAACAAACCGGTGAAGAGCTGATGCTGGAACTGATGTTTCATATCCCACAGGGAAAAGAAGAATTTGAAATCATTTAGAAAAAAGAAAGAAATGCCGGAATAATATTCAGAGATTTTACTGGGTGTTTAGAGCAAAATATATGGGAGTTAAAAAAGGAAGACCATACATTGTATATATCATTTTAGGAATAATAGCCACATGCTTTATTTATTTTATTCTATGGGTGATTTTTAAAGATAAAATGCCACTGCATGAATATGCTTTTGAAATTGCCAATAATTATGATGCCTACGCAGCAAAGGCTGTCATTCTTATTCCTTTACTGATTTTTGTGCTCATTTTTTTTACCTTCATGAAACCCACGGCTGCCAAACGTTTTTTACGGTTGCAGTCATCACTGCCCACCTCTAAGATCCATTCCGTGGCAAAAGGTCTGGCAGAGATTGAAGGAACTCTGATCATGAAAGAGCCACTGACCTCTCCGGTGGATCATGAAGTATGTATCGGATATTACTATACCATAGAAAATATCAGCAAAGATTCCGATGGCAGGCTTTCATACACAACCGTTCACAGAGAAACGCAATGCAATGCCTTCCAGGTTACAGATGATACCGGAACGATAGAAGTAGAGCCGGATAAAATTGAATTTGTTTTGTTAGGAGAAACTAATGTGAGCAGCACCAACAGCAAAAGATATACAGAAACCCTTTTAAAAAATGGGCAGAAAATACTGTTGGTAGGCTATGTCGATTCTAAAAACGGAGTACCTTTCATTAGAAAAGATGAACATTATAAAGTCCTCGGAATTACGTCAGCATCAGGAATCAATGTTTGGAACAAATATCAGCCATTGCTGAGGTCGTTTATATTTACCTGCTCCATCATCCTTTTAATAATTATTTATATTCTTACACAATAATGAATCAGACGGTCGCTATCATATTACTTATTTTGCTGGGAGTAGTTCTCATCAGCTTTTTGATCAATCTTTATAATAAGCTGGTTATGCTCAGATTTAATGTTGATAAAGCCTATGGCAATATTGATGTAGTACTGAAGCAGCGCGCAGATGAAATTCCCAATCTGGTCACTGTTGCCAAACATTTTATGGAATATGAAGAAAAAATTCTTGCCCGCCTTACAGAGCTCAGGACATTTTATAATAACAGTACTGATGCAGATAAAAGAACCGAGCTTGCTAATGAGACTTCAAAAGCACTTTCTTCATTCTTTGCTGTTTCAGAAAATTATCCTGAACTGAAATCCAATACCAATTTCCTTGAACTGCAGAAAAGGGTTTCCGAACTGGAGAATAAAATAGCAGACAGAAGAGAATTTTTTAATGACAGTGTGAATCTTTATAATATAGGAATTCATGAATTTCCCAATGTTATATTGGCGAAAATGTTAGGATATAAAGACAAAACTTTACTGGAGGTAACAAATGCTGAGAAACATTATGATGGGGTTCAGTTTTAATACCTTTTTCGGATTAGAAGACAAAATAGCTGATTACCCGGAGGTAACCATTTTCGGGGCTATGTTTCTGCCACTGCTTCTGTTTGTTCCAATTGCATTGATAGGATGGATCTTCAGAAAGCTTAAATTCAATATGTACATCATCCATGTATTGTTGTATACGCTTATGTTTACATTTGTACTGGGGTCTCTTGCCATGCTTATCCTTTTTTTTATTACCGATAAAAATGGAGTAAAACTAGCCTATTGCTGGCTTACGGTACTCGCAGGAATGTTCTTTTTCAGCCTGATTAATGCCAATACCATCACCAAGATGTTTACCGATTGGTCTAAAATAATTAAAGAAAAAGACAACGCCCGCAGATAAGTCATTTTATCTTTCTTAAACCAATACCATACATAAAAAAGCCGGCTCAAGAACATTGAACCGGCTATATATTTTCATTGAAGCTGTTTACTTCACAATAAACTTCAAAGCAGACTGGTCAAGCTTTAAAATATAAACTCCCTGCTCAAGATTTTTGATCTTAATAGAGTTTCCGTTTTTAAAAGGACCGTCAATCGTCTCAAGTGTTTTCCCCTGAAGATTATAAATCTCTGCCTTTTTAATGTTTTTGGTATCACCTTTTACAAAGATCTCCTGTCCTGAGATCGGGTTAGGGTAAACCTGAAGTTCCTGAACCGTATTTTCCTCTGCCGATATGCTTAGTGCCTGTCTGGCAGTTCCCGAATAACATGTCCATTTAAGGTCGTCAATAGCCACTCTGTTGCTCGTTGAGCTGTTAACAAGGCTTACCGTAACATTTCCGGTGATATTGATATTATTGATTGTTGTAGTTGCAGCAGTAGCACTGTAAGGTACCGTTCCTACCGATGTGCCGTTTACTTTTACATCAAAAGTTCCGCTGGTTCCCGAAAACTTAAGCTGTGTCGTTACCGTAAGCGATCCGATACCGTTCGCCGAACTACCTGAAGTTAAAGAACCGTTTCTTACCGTAATAGCCTGGCTGTTAATGGTCTGGTCAGTTCTTGCGTCTGTAGCAGTCCAAGAAATACCGCTGCCCGTCCAGGTTCTTGTCAGATAAGAAGAACTGCTCGCAGTAGGAACTGTTGCGAATGTTTCATTGATACATCCTGTTCCAGGAGTAGGAGTTCCGGGATCCGTGGTTCCAGGACTGGAGCCCCAGATCTGGCCTACATAATTAGGATTGTCTATAAATGGATTTCTATTCCCCTGAAAAGTGTAAGAAGCATTATTTCTATTGATCTCCGCTTGTGAAACAGGATCCTGGCTGTGCCATGCCAGAAGAACATTCAGTTCCCAGGTCTGTAATCCTGGAAATGTAGAACTGCCCAGCATATTACCCGAAGAAAAAGAAGAAAGCTTGCTCTGATAACGTGTCACAAAATAAAAGATCATCCTTGCCACATCACCTTTAAACTCGTCAATCGGTTCAAAAACAGTTCCTGCATATCCTGAAGAGGAAGAACTGCCCAGTTTTGAGCCGTTTTGAGAAGTAAATGTTGCCGTACCTACCTTTCCGAACGGATAATTACTTCTCATACCATTCACCTTTCCATCGGTAGCCCTGATGAAATGAACATCAGAAACCATTGGAGCAGACTGGTTAAACAAACTCTGAGGAACAATATGCTCTCTGTTGTAGCAGTTTCCTTCTACAGAATACGTACCGCACTGGTTTGTACCCGGAGTATATTTGTAAGGATCGACTCCTGATGGTTTTTCCGAATAGATATCCATGATCGAGCCGTCGTTCTCGTAATTTTTGTCAATGTCTGTCGTTTTGTAGGCAGTCCAGAGTCCGCTGTATCCTTTGTCCTGATGCCCGTTTGTAATGATAGAACTTAATGCCGTTTTCAACGCTGCACCGCTCAGTCCGTTCGCTGAGCTGTAGTATCCTGCAGGAGCCTGGGCATTGGCAAGCCCTGCTATTACAGTAAATAAGATAATTTTTTTCATACTAATAAAATTTCTGTAAGAATACTATATTTTTACGAATAAAAAATTACATTACTGTTAATTTTAACATGTAGAGCATGTAGTTTTTGTAGAGAGAAGGATTGTTTTTCAGTCTACATTCTTTTGAATAAAAAAATCCGGCACAGAAAACTGTGCCGGATTGGTATATGATAATTGATTTAAATAATCTTATTTTCTCTGAGGAGGATAATTTTTCATAATCTCAGCCATGATCTCAGGAATCTGTCTCTGTTTAGATTTTGGAGAATCTACGGAAATTCCGCTTCCGATACCCTGCCAAACCAGTTTGTTCGTTTTAGAATCGATGAGGTCAACAATCAGAGCACCTTCATTATAGTTGCTCGTCCATGTTCTGCTCATGCCAACACCCCAACCGAAAGGGCCGCCCCAGCCCCACATTCCATAGGGTGAACTGTTGTTGATGTCCGTGATTTTTTTATGATTCGCTTTTACATTAACGATCAGATCAGGATTTTCTCCGGACTGCATTCCTTTGCTCTGAAGCTGTCTCGATAATTCGTTTAAAACCCTGTCTTTATCAATGTCATTCAGTTTCAGATCGTCTATTCTGATTTTATATGTTTTATAAGTCGTAAAATTAGCCGTTTCAGCATAATCTGAACGTACCTGGAATGGACTGCACGATGTAAGGCCTAATGCAGCCGATGCTAACAAAATAAAAATATATTTTTTCATTTTATTTATTTTTTTTATCGTTTTTAATAAATGTATCAGTCTTTTTATCGTACCCGTAAGGACAGTGTCTGCATCCGCTTTTACAGCAATATCCTCTTTTCAGATGAAATTTTTCTGTAAAAACTTTGTACCCCTGTTCATTATAGTAAAAGTCTTCACCTTCTTTGATGTCATATTGGGCCATAAGTTAAATCTCTAAGTCAAAAAACTTTATATTTGTTAGTATGATAATTATATGCCAAAAGCCATTAAAAAAATTAAAAATTAACGGCATTGCTCTCTTTCCCTTTATCTTCATTAGGAAACCCGAAGATAAGGAAAATAAAGTACTTATCAACCACGAGAAAATCCATTTAAGACAGCAGCTGGAAATGCTCGTTGTTTTCTTTTATATTTTCTATGTCATCGAATATTATTACTGGTTTTTTAAGCTTAAAGATGGTTTTCTCGCCTATAAAAGAATCTCATTTGAAAGGGAAGCGTACACAAATGAAAAGGACCTGAGCTATCTGAAGAAAAGGAAATTCTGGGGTTTCAGGAAATATTTGTAATAATGTATAATGTATAATGTATAATGTATAATGTATAATGTATAATGTATAATGTATAATGTATAATGTATATCTTAAATTCAATAGGGGTGGGCTTTAGCCCGCCTGTGAAAAAATAATCTACATTTCATCCGGCTTTAGCCAAAACCTAACATTGAAATCCAATTGTCACAAAATTATTGATACAATTTACAATGACCCAATCCAAATCTTTTACTAATTTTGCAGATAATAGTTAAACAACAAAAATGCTATTAAAAGCTCCGGCAGAACCCATTCCCATTCAGGAAATATCTATTCATAAGAATATAAAGCTCTTTATCAAAAGAGAAGACCTTATTCATCCCCAGATCTCAGGAAACAAATACTGGAAGCTTTTTTACAATATCAACAGCTACCTTGAAAAGAAGCCGGAAAATCCTTATATCATCACGTTCGGAGGAGCATTTTCCAATCATATTGCTGCCGTTTCAGCTGTAGGAAATCTATCTGGGATTCCTACACTGGGAATTATAAGAGGGGAGGAACTGCAAGACAAATGGCGCGACAACCCTACACTTCTTTTAGCAAAAAGAAACGGGATGAACCTGAAATTTGTAACCCGGGAAGAATACAGGCATAAAGAAAAATTAACGGAATTTCTGCATAAAGAATTTCCCGACGCCCTGATTGTTCCGGAAGGTGGTACCAACAAAGAGGCCGTAGAAGGCGTTAAAATGATGCTCAATGACCAAACAAAAGATTTTGATTATCTTTGCACCGCAGTAGGAACCGGAGGTACAGTTGCCGGAATGGCAAAGTTTTGTGAAGAAGATCAGAAAGTTATAGGATTTATGGTCGTTGACGATGCTTCACTGGGGAATAAAATTTTAGAATTAACCTCAAGACAGAATTTTAATCTAATAGATTCGTGTTTTGGAGGTTATGGTAAAATAAAAGATGAAAACATCCGTTTTATCAATGATTTTAAAGAGAGGTACGGTATTCCTTTGGAGCCGGTGTATACAGGAAAAATGATGCAGAAAGTTTTCGAACTGATTGATGAAGGATATTTCCCTGAGAACAGCAGAATCTTGTGCTTTCATACCGGCGGACTGCAGGGTATTGAGGGGGCCAACCTGCTTTTGGAAAAACAAAATAGAAATTTAATTATATAAGCAAAAATTGAAAAACATGAAAAGACTTTTCTCAATCATAAGCCTTTTAGTTTTATCAACATTCTCAGCCCAGACTTGGGCGACTGAAGACCAGTACATTCAAAAATTCGCTAAATATGCGGTAGAGGAAATGGAAAAATACAGAATTCCAGCTTCTATTACATTGGCCCAAGGACTTTTAGAGACCGGGGGAGGGCAGAGCAGACTGGCTCAGGAAGGTAAAAATCATTTCGGAATAAAATGTAAGGAAGACTGGACCGGAAAAACCATGAAACATACGGACGATGCTCCCAATGAATGTTTCCGTGTCTATGACGATCCGAGACAGTCCTACGAAGACCATTCTATATTTTTATCCACAAGAAAATATTATGCAAACCTTTTCAACCTGAGTATGAAAGATTACAAAGCGTGGGCACATGGACTTAAAAAAGCAGGATATGCAACCAATCCCCGCTACGCTTCGATCCTGATCGGGAAAATTGAAAAATACAGATTGTATGAATACGACGATACCAACTCGAATGAAGTACTGTACGCCGTTCTTAAAATGTATCCGGGTCTGAAAGATGACAGGACTTTCATGGCACAGCTTGAACCTTCAAAAATGATGGCAAAGAAAGCTAAGGACCCTGTTACAGTAGAAGTTCCTTACAAGCAGACCTCTTATGCCCAGCAGCAGAAAAGAGTGGAAAAGATCAAAACAAAAGCTGAAATTTTAAATTCAATTCTTATCAAAAGCCATCCGAACGAAGGCTTAAGGTATATTGTCATTCCTGAAGATACTACCGTTAAATTCATTGCAGATAAATTCAAAGTAAGCGAAAGCAGGCTGGCTAAATGGAATGAACTTAACAGCAATGTTTTGAAGAAAAATGACATTGTTTTCCTTGAATCTAAAAATTCTGCAGGAAATACTGCTGTTTATAAAGCCGAATCCGGAGAAGATATGCATGATATTGCCCAGAAATTCGGAATCAAATTAAATAAATTATATGCTAAAAACAGGATGGATGAAGGTCAGAAACCGTTTGCAGGCCAGCTGATTTATTTGATTGATAAAAAACCCAGAAACTAATTTTTTGTTGCCGGTTCTGTTGTCAGTTAATATCTGACTGTCGATTATAAACCTTCAACATTCAACTAAAATATGAAATACCAAAGAAGTTCGGCTTTATTTGATGAGGCCTACCAATACATTCCGGGAGGAGTAAATTCTCCGGTACGTGCATTCAAATCAGTAGGAGGTGTTCCTGTATTTATGAAATCAGCAAAAGGGGCCTACCTTACCGATGCTGACGACAATACGTATATTGACTACATCAATTCATGGGGCCCTGCCATTTTAGGACATACCCATCCTGAGGTGCTTGAAGAACTGAAAATACAGGCTGAGAAAGGCTTTTCTTTCGGAGCACCTACAGAACTGGAAACAGAAATTGCCAAATTCATCGTAGAAAACGTTCCCAATATAGACCAGATCAGAATGGTATCTTCGGGTACAGAAGCCTGTATGAGCGCAGTAAGACTGGCAAGAGGCTTTACAAAACGAGATAAAATCGTTAAATTTGAAGGGTGTTATCATGGCCATTCAGATTCATTTCTGATCAAAGCAGGCAGTGGGGCAGCTACTTTTGGAAATCCTAATTCACCGGGAGTAACAGAAGGAACAGCTAAAGATACTTTGCTGGCCCGTTACAACGATTTTGAACAGGTAGAAGATCTGTTCCGCCATAATCAGGGACAAATTGCTGCAGTTATCATTGAGCCGGTTGCCGGAAACATGGGCTGTGTACTTCCTGAAAATAATTTTCTTCAGAACTTAAGAAAGATCTGTGATGAAAACGGAGCTTTATTGATTTTTGATGAGGTGATGACCGGTTTCAGACTGGCTTTCGGAGGAGCACAGGAACTGTATAATGTGAAAGCTGACCTGGTTACTTACGGAAAAGTGATCGGTGGAGGCCTTCCGGTAGGAGCTTTTGCCGGAAGAAACGAAATTATGGATCACCTGGCCCCAAAAGGAGCTGTTTATCAGGCAGGAACCTTAAGCGGAAACCCATTGGCGATGAGAGCCGGACTGAAAACTTTACAGCTTATCAAAAATGATCCGGAATTCTTTAACAGAATCAATACAACTGCAGAAACATTAGATTTCGGGATCGGGAAAATTTTAAATGAAAAAGGAATTGCCCACAAGATCAACAGAAAAGGATCCATGATGTCTGTATTTTTCCATACAAACAGGGTTTCCAATTTTGATGAAGCAGCGGATTCCAACCATTCTTTATTCAATAACTTCTTTCACCAGATGCTGAAGAACGGAATATATCTTCCACCAAGTGGTTATGAAACGTATTTCATCAGTGACGCCATCAAGGATACGGAAATTGACATGACGCTTGAAGCGGTAAGAAAATTTGAATATTATTCTTAAAAGTTAAAAATAAATTATAACAAGACTGGGTTTTAGAATCCAGTCTTTTTTTATCTCTCGCAGATTGCAACAATTGCGTAGATTTAATAATTAACCTGATTAAGGGTAAAAAATACCTGAAAATATATATCTATCACAAAAGCAAACAGAGTAGTTTTTCTGGCATGTAATAAGAGAACCAAGGGCATTTTATTCAGCAAAATAAGACCATGTATTTCCCTGTATTACTTACCAATAAGTGAAACGTCCTTGTTTATCTTAAAAATAAAATGAATGCTTTTTAAAGCTTTGTTTATCATTGCGTTTAATTTTTCTTATCCCGAATTTAGGTTAGTTAGATATTTTTTTTGAAATATTAAAAAGAATGAAGGGAATAAGAACAGTCAAGAAAAATCAATTGATTTTTAGCTGTATTCTTAAAGTTGAGCTCTTCTTAATATTCTTAAAAACTTAACGAATCTTAATGGTTTAATATTTCAAGACAAAAGAAATTAAGCCATCCAATAAATCATACAGATATTGTAATAAACCATACACGTGTATCATTCCCATTCTTTCTATTTTTGTTATAAATAGATAGTAATGAAGACCTCCGACAATTCGATATCCCGCAAAGACTTTATAAAAAGTTCAGCATTGGCCGCCGCCGGGCTTACTTTAATACCTAATATTATGGCAGCATCACCATTTTTTGATAATCAGAATATTTCGGAAAAAGGAAAATTAAGCCTTAAAAATGTCCGTTTGGAAACCGGTTTTGAGTATGAAGAAGGAGAGGTGGTTTCCACTAAGACCGGTCTGTTTTATATAGAAATTGAAAATGGAAAAATTAAAAGTATTGCTCCAAATCAGCCGAATGCCAAAGCTGTTGATGCCAAAGAAATGCTTATGCTTCCTGCATTCAAAGACATGCATATCCATCTGGATAAAACGTTTTATGGTGACAAGTGGCAGGCCGTCAGAAAAAGAACAGGCGGTGTAAAAGGAATGATCGCACTGGAGCAGAAAATGCTTCCCGAAATGCTGAAAAATTCAACGTTTAAAGCAGAGAAAATGATTGAACTCTTGCAGTCAAAAGGAACTTCTTTTGCGAGAAGTCATGTCAATATTGAGCCGACTTCAAAATTAGATTCATTAAAAAATCTTCAGAAGGCTTTAGAAAATAAAAAGAAAGGTTTCGGAGCCGAATTGGTGGCTTTTCCTCAGCACGGTGTATTTTATACCGATTCAGTACCTTATCTGAAGGAAGCGGCTCAGATGGATATTGACTTTATCGGAGGAGTAGACCCTTTTACGATTGACGGTGCGATTGAGAAAACAGTTGATTTTACCGTTCAGCTGGCTTTAGACTATAAAAAAGGAATTGATATTCACCTTCATGAAACTGGTGAATCCGGATTGAATACCGTGGAATATCTTATTAAAAAAGTTAATGAGAACCCTTCTCTGAAAGGAAAAACATACCTGAGCCACTGTTTTATTTTGGCAAAATTAGATAAAATAAAACAGGAAGAAACAGCAGAAAAATTGGCAGAAGCACAGATAGGTATTGTTTCCACCATTCCTTTTGGAAGCCTTATGATGCCTATTCCTACTTTGTATAAACATAATGTAAACGTATTAACGGGTAATGACAGTATTGTAGATCACTGGAATACTTTCGGGACAGGAAGTGTATTACAGAAGGCGAACCTGATGGCGCAGCTGTATGGTTATTCCACAGAATTTTTGTTATCAAGAAGCCTGAATCTGGCAACGGCTAATGTTCTTCCGCTTGATGATAAAGGGTCCCAACAATGGCCAAAAGCAGGTGATCAGGCGGATTTTGTCCTGATGAATGCAAGCTGCTCCGCAGAAGCAGTCTCCAGAATTTCCAATGTGGAATCATTGGTTCATCAGGGAAATGTAGTGTATTAAATGTAAGGCAGGTTTTTATTAACCACCCCGTCAAAAATTCAAAGAATTTTTGCCACCCCTCCATATGAAGGGAATTTTGATCCGACAAATTTGTCTGTGATAAAATCATCGATTTTCCAAAAAGCTTAAGTGATCTTTTTCCTAAAACTATTCAACTTAAAATAGCTTAAGTGTTTAAAAACTTTTTGGCCTATTGTGGCTGAGAAAAACAACACAGTCACTCAAGATGAAAATATCTCAACCAATTCACATTTCTCGCATAAATTTTACTAATTTTAGGAGAAAATCAGAGCACGTGGGTCATCATACCGGTCATTTTCCAATCCTGGGAATTCAGGAGTTCAGCGAGAATCAGCTTCAGGGCTGCCACCTGCTGTTTAATGAACTGCATGGGGAACGTTCCATTGATGAACCCCACAAACATGATTTTTTTATCATTAATCTATTCGAACATGGGAAAGGCAGCCATACGATCGATTTCACGGAATATGAAGTCGGAAATAGCCAGATCCATCTTGTTTTCCCAGATCAGGTACATCAGTGGGTGATAGAAAAGGAAACAGTGGGTTATCAGTTGATGATCAGCAGAGATTGGTTTGAGAGTTTTCTGCCTTCACTGAGGTTTTCAGCTTCCTATTATCAGAATCATCCTGTTATTCAGCTTTCCAAAGAAACTTTTCAGACTTTTCTGTATGAGTTTAGAGCGATCCAGAAAGAAATTAGTGAGAAGAATGTATTTTGGGAAGTTATTCAGAAACGGAGTGAGCTGATAGGATTGCTGATCAGTCAATCGGTAGAAGGAGCTTTCAAAGATTTTGAAATGTATCATTCCAATCCTATTATTTCCAAGTTTTTACATCTTATTGATGAATATTTCAGAACGGAAAGGTCGGTTTCTTTTTATGCTGAAAAACTTAATATTTCTGCTAATTATTTAAATATTATCTGTAAAAAAAGCCTTAATACTTCGGCTTCTTCTCTTATACAGAACAGGATTTTGCTGGAGGCGAAACGTCTTTTAAAAGTATCCGAAATGTCTGTAAAAGATATTGTATATGACCTCGGTTTTTATGATCACGCCAGTTTTTCCAAATTTTTCAAAGCGCAGACAGGAATGACTCCCTCTCAGTTCAAAGAATAATGATTCATACAACATAAAGCATAATTGATACATCAGCCCTGAAATAAGGTGGCGTAACTTTGTCCTGTTAAAAGATAAAGTTATGCAGTTTCCATATCAATTCGTTGCAAAAGGAACATATTCACTCAAAAATGTCCGTCTCGAAACGGGATTTGAATATGATGAAGGAGAAGTGATCAGGACAAAAACTGATCTTTTCAGTATTGAAATAGAAGGTGGAAAGATCAAAACCATAGATCCAAATGATCCTGTTTCTGATGCATTGGATGCTAAAGGCTTTCTAATGCTTCCTGCTTTCAGAGATATGCACATTCATCTGGATAAAACATTGTATGGACTTCCATGGCAGGCACTTTCACCCAAACGCAGAACAGTGAAGGATATGATTGCTTATGAACAGGAAATCATTCCCGGGCTTTTAAAGACATCTGTGGGAAGAGCAGAGCAGCTGATGTCTTAATTGAATTATATATTTTTTTAAATACTTGTTTTTTGTGAATAAAGCCATTGGATCTTCTGATGGCTTTTTCAGCGTATGGGACTAAAAATCAAAAGCCACCAGAAAAAATTCCTGATGACTTTTAAAATTTGATATGAAGAAACTAGTTACTTATTGTAATCCTGCTAAAAGGTTTACTCCGTCTACTGTAGCCCATGCTCCAGGAGTAAGAGATACTTTAGTAACAGTAGCAGCGTTCGTGAAAGTTTTTCCGCCGTTTGGAGTGAATGCATATCCCCAAACTCCTGCATTGTCAGAGTTTAAATAATTAAGAGGAGAAACAACTATTTTTCCGTTATTTACCTGGCTTGTTTCTGTAGCTGCATCCTGGATAAGTACTGAATAACCTTTCTGGGTACCAATGTTTTTATAACCACTGATATAAACATTAGAGAAGATCCCTGTACCCTGCTTTTTAAACTGAATAGCTGAAATTTCAGGAGAGTTAGCAACTTCAGGATTAGTATTGGCATCTCTAATAAGTGTAATATTTGAAATTTTTGGGGCAACATTATCAACATTGCTGGAAGCTTCGATTTCCATGCCGAAATTTCCAACTCCTGTTTGGAATGCATACCAGTTGGTGTTATTCTGTCCGCTCCATGCATCCTGCCAGTCAAAAGAATCATCGAAGTTACCGTAAGAAACAATATTCTTAGCACTTACAGTACCTCCAAAGAATTCATAACCGTCATCAGTTCCTTTATAAGTTACAAGATTTTCTAAAACAGTTCCTGCTCCTACAGCATAAAACGTCATAGAGTTGGTCTCAGAAGTTCCGTCACCGATCTTTTTACCTGCATATTCCACTCTTACAAACTTCATAGTTCCTGAATTTGAATTTGCGTCGGTTCCTCCGTAGTAAACATTGTTTCCATCCTCAGAAAGAGCCTGAGTATTTCCATTGATCGCTTTGATAGGAGCCCTTCCATAGATCGTAATACCACCCCAATCTCCGGGAGTTTTGGTAGCAGTAGTGAAAACAATAGGTTCAGCAGCTGTACCGGTAGCATTGATCTTTCCGTCCTGAAGAATTACTAAACCGCTAGTTTTAGAGGTTGTTACGTTGAAGGTTGCTCCTGCTTCAATAGTAATGGTAGCGTTATTCGTAATTTTTACGATTCCGTCTAATGTATAGTTTCCTTTTTTAATAAGGATATCTTTTGAAATAGTTCCTGATAATGTTCCGCTTCCGCTCAATACACTTTCAGTCGTTCCCGGAGTAGTAACTGTAGTACCGTCTCCTAAGCCATCATTTACCTCGATAGTACATGAATTTAAGGCTAATGTTAACACGGCTGTTAACGATAATAATGATAAAACTCTTCTTTTCATTTTTATATACTTTATTTATTTTTTTATTTTGTAAAATTTGTTATTAAAAAGTGTAGCCAATTGTCATATTGAAATTGATTCCTCTGAAATAGTCTGTATAAGTTTTAACACCGTTGGTTTCAACATTATAGTAGCTTTTGTCTCCCAGTAGAATTTTATATCTGTTATTGAAAATATTTTGAATACCTGCTTTTACGTTCCAATTTTTTGAAATCTGTTCCTGATATACAAAATCTAGCTGGTGGAAAGGCTTCTCATAAAAATTATCCGAGCCTGAAGTTCCGACAGCATAAATCTTAGAGCCTGAAACATTGTATACAAGAGATAAAGTTCTGCTGAGGTTATTTTTAGTTTTTGTTTCATATTTTAAATCAGCATTGATAGTATATGGGGAGGCTCCTTGTAAACCTCTTTTACGTAATTCTCCAGAGTAGAAACTTGGATTTGGTCGTTCTAGCTTTAATTGATCTTCGCTTCTTTCAACATCAGTATACATGAAAGTAGCATTAGCTCCTAAAGTGAATTTGTCTAATGATTCAGAAATTCTTCCTAAGCTCATTATTCCTTCAAGTTCTATTCCAGCGAGATCAGCTTTTTTAGCATTATAGAAAGTTACGGTTACACCATTAGCATCTCCAGAAGAAACAAAAGATCTTTCAATCGCATTATTAATTCTTTTTGCAAATAAGTTTACAGCAAACATTTCCTTATTGGTAGGGAAATATTCCCATTTCAAATCAAAGTTATAGTTATCACTTAGTTTGATATCTGGATTTCCTTTGATAGTCTCGTTATCAGGATTGATATACGAAATTTCCATAGTTTCAATCAAAACCGGACGAGTCACAGTTTTACTGAAAGAGAATCTTAAGTTATTTTTTGTATTAAGAGCCTTTTTAATGGAAAGTGAAGGAAGGAATAAATCTCTCTCTTTATTCAGATTAATTTTTTTCTCTGCACCTTGTTCAGAAAAACGAATTAATGTCATGTCATTCTCATACCTTCCACCAATAAGGATATCCCAACTTTCGGTAGGTTTGTAGTTAAAGTTAATATATCCCGCATTAACAAACTGATACATACTTGTAAAGAAGTTCGAAGCATCAGTTTCTTCCTGGAAGAAAAATCTATTATTAGCTAAATCCTGATTAAATTTATCCTGTGGAGAATTTTTATCAATGATGAAACTTTGCCCAGCAGTTCCATTAGGTTTTCCAAAAATGAAACGATAAGATGTCTTTCTCAGATCAGCAAAACCATTATATCCAATTGATAACTGCATAGGATAATTCTTTTTATCACCCTTTTCTCCTAAAAATACAGAATATTCGCCATAAGCGGATCCGTAAAATCTTGAATTAACGTCCAAATATTGACGGATAATATTACTTCCTCCATATGCTAAAAGTAACTGATTATCAGGGAGTAGATTTCCGTTAGTATCCAAACGGCTGCCTTCCAATATCTTTCTGTCCGGCTGTTGATAATTATTAATTACATAACTTCCTCCTGCCTTTATCTGATGTCTGTCTCCAATTTTTTGAGAAGCGGTTAACTGAAGATTAAGGAATCTTGACAAATCCTGCTGGTTTGTGCGGAAGAAGCCTATATCTTTATTTTGAACCTGGTTATTTTTATATCCATAGTAATCTTCAATAATGTTGTTTACATTTTGAAGATACATTGCGTTCAAATTAATGGCTGTTCCTTTATTTTTATACCCTAATCCTATTAGTGCTGATGACTCTATTTCAAAATTATATTGTTTTCTTAATAGTTCATTATTAAGATTAATTACTCCTCCAAAGTCTTTAAACTGATTTTTTGCTCCCTCTTTATATGAATATTCAGAACTTTGATTTAATGAGAATAAAATACCAAGACTTCCGTTTTCACCAGCTTTCATTTTTTGTACTGTAGTGAAACCAATACTTGTATTAGGTAAAGATTTTATATTATCTACGTTCCAACTATCCTTAAACTGTGATAAAGACTCACTTCCTGAAAATCTATAGTTGCTTGGTCTTGCATCTTTTATGGCTGAAGGCAATTTTTTATCTCTTGAATTTAAACCTAAATAACCTGTAAATCCGTCAGCACCTTCTGAAACTTTAAAGCCATCTTTAAAATTGCTTACAGTGTTTATTCCAATACCGAACTCAATTTTTGAAAATGCTTTATCAATCGTAAGTGTTTCAATATCAAAAGTAGCTCCGGCAAAATCTCCGTAAAGGTTAGAGTTGAAGGTCTTATAAATATTTAATTTCCCCACTACATCCGTTGGGAACTGCTTCAGGGCAATAATCTTCTGGAATGGGTTATTGGAAGGTGATCCGAGACCGTTGATTAATAAATAGTTGTATCGCTCTTCAAGTCCTCTTACAAAAAGCCCTCTTCCTTCTACCGTAGTGATTCCCGTCACCTTCGTAAGTCCCTGTTCCACGTTAGAAATCCCTTTTCTGGAAATCTCTTCAGCACTTACAGCCTGTTTTTGAATAACCGCTTTTTTTTGTTCTCCTAATACTGCAGTTTCAGTTTTCTTGTTACTGCTTCCTTGGATTACTACGCCATCAATTTTTTTCTCCTTAATGATCGTGTCCTGCTTCGTTTCTTGAGCGTAAAACATTGATCCGGATAAAAATACGACCGCAATGCTAAGTTTATTAATTTTCATTATCTTACTTACTTTATTTACTAGTTTCTTTCGGTGCAAAGGAATAAAAGATTAATGGGGTAAGTGGTTTAGCGAATTTTAATTTTTTTTTAACTAAACATTAATAAAAGGGTATTATTGTTAACTTTATGTGAACGATAAGAGATTTGTTCATCTGTGCTTTAAAATTTATTAACTTTGACTCTGTAAAAATTGAAAATGAACCAAAAGAAAATACTCTTAATAGACGACGAACTGGATATTTTAGAGATTCTGTCTTACAACCTGGAAAAAGAAGGTTATGATATCTATACAGCCACAAACGGTAACGAAGGAATAGATAAAGCCAAAGAGATTATCCCCGATCTTATTTTGTTAGATGTCATGATGCCGGAAAAAGACGGGATCGAAACATGTCAGGAACTCCGTAAAGTAAAAGAACTGCAGAAAACACTGATTGTTTTCCTTTCTGCACGAAGCGAAGAATTCTCCCAGCTGGCAGGATTTCAGGCCGGAGCTAATGATTACATTGTAAAGCTGATCAAACCGAAAATTCTGATTTCTAAAGTTAATGCCTTATTACAGCTGACTTCTCAGGTTTCAGATAATGCTAAACTGATTGAAATCGGTGATCTGGTGATCGACAAAGACAATTTCAGAGTTTCCAAAAGCGGACAGCAGTTCCTTCTTCCTAAAAAAGAGTTCGACTTGCTTTATCTTCTCGCTTCCAACACTGAAAAGGTATTCAAGAGAGAAGAAATTCTGGAAAAAGTATGGGGCAATGACGTGATCGTAGGAGAAAGAACCATTGATGTCCATATCAGAAGACTGAGAGAAAAACTGGGAATTAACACCATCCAGACATTAAAAGGAATCGGTTATAAACTTATCGTTTAATACCTTAAATTCCTATCTTTACATCAACCTATAAAAACTTGTAAAATTGAAATTTTACAGACTTACACTCGTCGCCTCGTGTCTTCTGACACTGGTGATGTTTCTTTTAGTGATCATCTTTGATTCACTGAAGGATATCTATTACCAAACGCCTTTTTTTAAAATCGGCCTCTTTACCTGCCTCGTCCTCATCTTTCTGATCAATTATGTGGTCCTTGAGCTGCTTTTCAACTATTACGGAAAGAAGCAGGTTCGCGGGCTTTCACAAATGCTTCCGCAGGAAATTGTTCATGACAATAACGAGAATATCACCATTAAAGAACTGGGTGAAAGGTTTTCAGATCTTAACCAGCAGAAAATAACGGAAATTGATATGATGAAGGAGATGGAAAGCTACCGTAAAGAATACATCGGAAATGTTTCCCATGAGCTTAAAACACCTCTTTTTTCCATTCAGGGATATGTGGAGACCCTCAGAGACGGAGGCGTTGATAATCTCACTATTCGTGACAAGTATCTGGAAAGAATAGATAAATCTGTAGAAAGATTAATCGCAATCGTTACAGATCTTGATATGATCAACCGCCTTGAGGCAGGAGAGATCAGTACTACGGTTTCTAGATTTGATGTTAATCTTCTGATCAAAGAAATTTTCGACCTTCTTGAATTTGAAGCGGAAAAGCATAATGCAACCTTACAGATCCAGACTCTCCATCCACAGATCTTTGTAGATGCCGACAAACAGAAGATTTCACAGGTTTTCATTAATCTGATTTCAAATGCCATCCATTATGCCAACAGGCAGGAAGCGAAAGTAGCCGTCAAAACCAGTGTCCTTAAAAATAAAGTACTGATTGAAGTGATCGATAATGGAATGGGAATTAAAGCTGAAGCCCTTCCAAGAATCTTTGAAAGATTTTACCGTGTCGAGACCAGCAGAAGCAGGAGAGAAGGAGGTTCCGGCCTTGGCCTGGCTATTGTAAAGCACATCCTGGAAGCCCATAACGAAAATATTACCGTGGAAAGTGTCTATCTTGAAGGGACTAAATTCAGTTTTATGCTCGAAAAAAGTAAATAATTCTGGTAAAATGTATGAAAAAAAAATATTTTAAAAAATCCTGAAATATTTTTTTGTCACCTGTCATTTATTATATATTTGCAACAGAGATTTATCATAATAATTAAGGCAAAAAAGTAATTTAAGAAACTGATATGGTTTACAAGATCCGCGTAATATTAGATGCGAAAGAGGATATTTTCCGAGATATTGAAGTAAAAGGAAAACAGTCACTATGGAACTTACATTTGGGAATTAAAAGTGCGTTCAGTCTGCAAGGAGATGAACTTTCCACTTTTAATATGTTGGAAGACGACGGAACAATAGTTAAAAGTGTTCCCCTGGAAGATATGAGTGACGATGGTGATGGCGAGATTATGTCGGATGTGTACATCGATGAAGCTTTTGGAAATGTAGGGGACAAAGCCCAGTTCCAATATGGGCTTCTTGATCTTTGGGAGCTGTACTGTGAGCTTGTAGAAATCATCGAAGAAACAAAAGGAGTTAATTATCCTATTACGGTATACAGATTCGGAAACGTTCCGTTGAAGGCCCCAAGCAAAAGCGGAAACGGAGGATCTAAAAAAAGATCGGCAATGCCATTGATGGATGATGATTTCAGTTTCGAGGATGACTTTGGAGGAAGTACAAATTTTGAAGATGAAGATGATGAAAGTTTCGATGATGATGAAGAAGAAAACTACAACGATGATGTTTTCGAAGAAGATGATGATAACGATGATGAAAGATAACATCTAAACAATATAAGGCCCTGGATTTCTTTCCGGGGCTTTTTTATGTCATTTATTGCAGGTAAATTGTGAACTTTGTTTCGCAAGTGAATCATAAGCTTAAAAAAATCTGTAAGTTTTGAAACTTCTTACAGCCTGTTTAAATTTTATTCAATAAAAATTATGATGCAGAAATAATTTATTAAAGAACATATTCCTCTCGCAGAATCGTCCGGATTTATTTCAGTTAAAAAAATCTGCGCAATCTGCGATATTTTAAAATCTAAACAGCCTCTTATTCCCCATTCACTTTCTCAAACTTAAAAAATTATCTTGTGAAGTAAAATTTACAATTTACCATTCACCTTCTTTGCTTTCAACAAGAAAACATTCCTTACTTTTGTTAAAAATAGATGAATGAAGAAATTAATTCTATTAGCAATAATTGGTCTGGGAATTGTTTCCTGTACCACTCAAAATACTCAAAATACTATGGAACTGCCGAAGGAATGGAAGCATACCACCAATATTTACGAAGTCAACTTAAGACAATATACCCAGGAAGGAACATTTAAAGCATTTGAAAAAGAAATGCCCCGCCTGAAAAAAATGGGAATCAAAACACTTTGGTTCATGCCCATAACACCCATTGCACAGGAAAATAAAAAAGGAAGTCTTGGAAGCCAGTATGCAGCCTCAGACTACACATCCATCAGTCCGGAATTTGGAACAATGAATGACTTTAAGCATATGGTGAACGAAGCCCACCGATTGGGTTTTAAAGTAATCATAGACTGGGTAGCAAATCATACCGGCTGGGATCATATCTGGACAAAAACACATCCGGAATTCTACCTGAAAGATCCTGACGGAAAATTCCATAGGGCTTCGGGAATGGATGATATCATTGAATTAGATTACAAAAACCAGGAAATGAGGCTGGCCATGATAGATGCTATGAAATTCTGGGTAAAAGAAACTGGTATTGACGGTTTCAGATGCGATCTTGCCTCTTGGGTGGAGGTGGATTTCTGGCAGCAGGCGCGTCCGGAAGTCGAAAAAATAAGACCTCTTTTCTGGCTGGGAGAATTTGATGAGCTCGAAAGCCCTGAATACGGAAAAGTATTCGATGCAAGCTACTCATGGAAATGGATGCATAAGTCTGCAGATTATTATAAGAAAAATGAGTCCCTTCAGGAACTTAGAGATTTATTACAAAAATATTCCAATATCGGAGATGCTTCCATGAGAGCCTGGTTTACAACCAACCATGACGAAAATTCCTGGAACGGAACAGAATACGAAAAATATGGAGTAATCACAAAACCTATGGCCGTATTTTCTGCAACATGGAATGGTATTCCCCTGCTATACTCCGGCCAGGAGCTCCCCAATATGAAAAGGCTCGAATTTTTTGAAAAGGATGTCATCAAATGGACCAGTACCTATCAGATGTCAGAATTTTATAAAACTTTGCTGGAACTGAAAGCCTCCAATCCTGCATTAAGAGGCGGAGATGTGAATGTATCCACCTATCTTTTAAATACCACAGCCAATGATAAAATTCTGGCCTACGTTAGAAAGAACGGAAAATACGAAGTGCTGGTAGTCCTGAATATGTCAAAAGAGCCTGTAAATTTCACCATTGAAGACCAAAACCTTTCAGGAAGCTTCCGGAATGTTTTTGACAAGACCAAAAGAGATTTTGACAGTGGAAAAGACTTTACATTCAAAGTTTCAGATTATGCAGTTTTTGAAAAATAATCAGAGATTGAACAATTAAAATATTCAATAGAGGCGGGCTTTAGCCCGCTTACTTTATGCATATTGGCAACAGGCTTTAGCCGAAATTACACACAATTTCATGATATGAACAAACAGGAATTATTAAACATCATAAAAACAAAGCTCACAGAAAAAATACAATCTTTTGAAAACCTGATTGCAGAAACCCGTGCTTCTAATAATGATACCAAAAGTTCCATGGGTGACAAATATGAAACCGGCCGCGAAATGCTCCAGCAGGAAATCAATAACCTTCAGCGACAGCTTAATGAAACTTTAAGCCAGCAGTCTGTGATTCAAAAAATATCAGTTGAACCTTCAGACAAAGTTCAGAACGGATCGTTGGTAAAAACGGATAAAGGTCTCTTTTATGTTACAGTATCCCTGGGCGAAATTACATCTGAAAATAAAAAAGTGATGACGGTTTCAGCAGAATCACCTCTTGTAAAGGCCATGTCAGGGAAAAAAGAAGGGGAGACTTTTGCTGTTAATAACATGACTCAGACCATTCAGACGATCTGGTAGATCATTTTATCGGAATTTGAAGTTAAAAATTTTCATCCTTTTGATCGAAGATCAAAGAACCTAATAGACAGAGCATTCATTGAAATGGATGCTTTTTTATGATCTATGATAATCGTAAATCGTTTAAATTTTTCTAAATTTGAACCATAAAAAGCCCTTTCAAAATGCAGAACTACCTGGAACTTTTACAGCATATTTTAGACAATGGAACAGATAAAACGGACAGAACCGGAACCGGAACCAGAAGTGTTTTCGGGTACCAGCTGAGATATGATCTGTCAAAAGGTTTTCCGATGGTGACTACAAAAAAAGTACACCTGAAATCCATTATCTATGAATTGCTTTGGTTTTTGAACGGCGATACCAATGTTAAATATCTCAACGATAACGGAGTAAGTATTTGGGACGAATGGGCCGATGAAAACGGTGACCTGGGACCTGTTTACGGGGCACAGTGGAGAAGCTGGCAGGGGGCCGACGGGAAAGTAGTAGATCAGATTACTGAAGTCATAGACCAGATCAAAAAAAATCCTGACTCAAGAAGGCTGATTGTTTCAGCTTGGAATGCTGCCGAAATTCCGAATATGGCTCTTGCGCCATGTCATGCTCTGTTCCAATTCTATGTAGCAGATGGAAAACTGTCGCTGCAGCTATATCAGAGAAGCGCTGATGTATTTCTGGGAGTACCGTTCAATATTGCAAGCTATGCCTTACTGCTGATGATGGTGGCACAGGTTTGCGATCTGGAAGTAGGAGATTATATCCATAGTTTTGGAGATGTTCATATTTACAATAATCATTTTGAACAGGTAAATAAACAACTTTCCAGAGAACCCAGACCGCTTCCTATTATGAAGCTGAATCCTGACGTAAAAGATATTTTCAGTTTCAATTTTGAAGACTTTACCCTGGAAAATTATGATCCGCATCCCGGAATCAAAGCTCCTGTAGCAATTTAGTTAATCATATGAAATATAAAGTGGAGCCCGGTCTTCACTTTTTTTGTAACTTTTAATGAAAATTCCGGACCTATCTTATTTCTACTATGAAATCACTTAAAATTATTCCTGAAAAGGACACCGATGTTGAAAAACTGAAAGAAATCTTACTTCAGATTAAAGGCGTTGCTTCGGCAGAGATTACTGATGATGAAAACCCCGAAAGCGAACTGAAGAAAGCTTTTGCCAAAACGAAAGAACAGCTTAAAAAAGGAGACTACGAAACTCTGGTTAATGATATTTTTGAAATAATAACAAAAAATAATTCTAAAAAATAACAGTAAAACATGAAAAAGGCGATTTTGTCTATTGCTATACTCGGGATTTTCTTTTCCGCGAACGTATCTGCACAGACCGAAACATCAGGAAGAGAAAAAACATACAGAGCTACCCATACCAAAGTAACAGAACTTAAACATACCAAGCTTAAAGTCAATTTCGATTATCAGAAAGAGCAGATGGGTGGAGAAGAATGGCTGACAGCCTCTCCATATTTCTATCCTTCCAATGAGTTGACCCTTGATGCAAAAGGCATGCTGATTCATGAAGTAGCTCTTGACAGCAACGGGAAAAGATCACCTCTGAAATATGAATATAAAGAGGACATCCTGAAAATCAGTCTGGACAAAACCTATCAGAAAAATCAGGAATATACGGTGTACATTAAATATACCGCGCGACCTAATGAAGTGAAACAGAAGGGAAGTATGGCAATCAATGATGCCAAAGGACTGTATTTCATCAATGCGCAGGGGCAGGATCCTGATATGCCGACACAGATCTGGACACAGGGAGAAACGGAGTCTTCTTCTGCGTGGTTTCCAACCATCGATAAACCCAATCAAAAAACTACCCAGGAAATCTATATGACCGTTCCTGATAAATATGTAACCCTTTCCAACGGAATTTTAAAGGATTCACAGAAAGAAGGAAACAATTTAAGGACCGATCATTGGGTGATGGATAAAAGACATGCCACTTACCTGTTCTTTATGGGCGTAGGAGAATATGCCATCGTTAAAGACAAATGGAAAAATATTCCGGTAGATTATTATATCGAAAAAGAATACGAGCCCTATGCAAAACAGATCTATGGAAACACCCCTGAAATGATAGAGTTTTTCTCTAAAAAGATGGGCTATGATTATCCTTGGGCAAAATATGCACAGATCTCAGGAAGAGACTATGTAAGCGGTGCCATGGAAAATACAACGGCTACCCTTCATGGAAGTGATATCCTTCAGAAGCCGGGACAGCTGATCGATGAAAACAAATGGGAAGATACTATTGCCCATGAACTATTCCACCACTGGTTCGGAGACCTGGTGACAGCGGAAAGCTGGAGTAACTTAACGGTAAATGAATCATTTGCCAACTATTCCGAATACCTTTGGAATGAATATAAATACGGAAAAGACCAGGCAGATTACCATCAGATGACCGATGTGAATATGTACATCCATAATCCGGGAGATTTCAAGAAAAACCTAGTAAGATTCAATTATGATTCCCGTGAAGATGTTTTTGATCTCGTAACGTATCAGAAAGGAGGAGGAATCCTTCATATGCTGAGAAATTATCTGGGTGATGATGCTTTCTTTGCCGGAATGAACGACTATCTGAAAACCAATGAATATCAGAATGCAGAGGCACACCAGTTAAGACTTTCTTTTGAAAAGGTTTCAGGTAAAGATCTGAACTGGTTCTTCAACCAATGGTATTTTGGAAGTGGAAACCCAAAGATCAATTACTCATTTACTTTCGAGCCGGTAAAAAAACAGGTGGCGGTAACGATTAACCAGTCACAGGAGCAGCCATTCGAATTTCCTCTTGCCATTGATGTATATGACAACGGAAAGCCAAAAAGATATAATGTATGGGTAAATGCCGAAGCGAAGAATACATTCAATTTTGATGTTTCCAAAACTCCTGATCTGGTTAACATCAACGCAGACGGAATTTTACTGGCCGATATCACAGAAACGAAAACTCCGGAGCAAAACCTGATGCAGTTCACCAACTCTAAAGAATTTAAGAGCAGATATAAAGCTTTATCGGACATAAAAGATCAGGTAGGAAAAAATCCGGCTGCCACCAAATTATTGGCGGCTGCATTAAAGGATCCTTATTTCAGAACACGAATAAAGGCCCTTCAGTTGATGGATCTTTCAAATCCTGAACAGATGAAAGCTCTGGGTGCTGATGTTGAGAAATTAGCGTCAAACGACCCGAAAACATTGGTTCAGGCTGCTGCAATTGGAGCTTTAGCTAAAACTAAGGATAAGAAATATCTTCCGCTTTTTGAAAAAGGAGTAAATGCTGTTTCCAATGCTGTAAAAGGAACTTCATTAAGCGCTGTTGTAACCATAGATCCTTCAAAAGCTAATACACTGGCTGATAAAATTGATCTTGAAGGAGCCTCAGAAGAATTGCTTAGCCAGTTGCTTCCGGTGATTGTAAAAAATAAAGTGACTTCACAGATGTCCAATATCACTCCGCTTGTAGCTTTTTATCCGTTTATTAAGTTCCAGAATCCGGAATTGGGTAAATCTGCAGAAGAAGGATATAACTGGATTATGAGTTCAGATAATCTGAAAGCTACCGAGAACATTACCAAAATAATCAGCCATGCAAAAGGTGAAATGGGAGATAATCCTCAGGTAAAAATGATGATTTCCCAGATGCTGAAAGATGGTTTAAATAAAAAAATGGAACTGCTGAGACAGAATCCTCAGAATGCTGCAAGCATCAATAAGCAGATTGATGCCCTCAATAAAGCTATTGAAGATTTTAAATAAACAGATTATTAAAATGATCAAGAATATAAGACCGCTGTATCGAACAGCGGTTTTTTTATGATTTTTGTATTAAAAAGGCAAGCACGCCTGATCATAATAAGGACTAAAATTTCATCTCTATATGGTAATTATTCTGAAATTCTTGAAAAAAATAGTTAGATTTGCTCACTTCTATAGAGCTATTTTGGTTTAATAGGAATAATAAATAATTTTTAAACACATTTTTTATGAAAAAAACATTATCAGTTCTTGGCTTGGTGATCTGTAAGCTACTATTCTCTCAGGATATTGCATTCAATAAATTATATGGTAATGGAGATCCAGTACATTATTATTTAGGCGGTTATCCTGTAACAGGTTCTCATGGATTGGATATTAATTGGTATGGCGGGGTAAGACTTCGAACATCTACGGGAGTAGGCTTTCAATTACTGGAAAATGGAAATGTGGGAATAGGAACTGCTTCGCCTGTTGCTAAACTTGATGTAAATGGTGGTGTCAGATTCTTTGATTTCATTAGTGCAGGGAGTAATTCATGGATATGGCACACACCTGATGATAATGTTAGGAAAACTTTATATATTGCTCCCATGAATGCTGCTAATACTGATTGGGATTGGAGTAAAGCATTTATAATAAATGGAGAGAATGGAAATGCACTATTAAATGGTAAATTTGAAGCAAAAGAAGTAAAAGTAACCCTTACACCAACCGCTGATTTTGTATTTGAAAACGAATACAATCTTCCAAAGTTGGAGGATGTTGAAAAGCATATTAAAGAAAAGAAACATTTACCGGAAATTGCTTCTGCAAAAGTAATGGAGAAAGATGGAGTCAATATTGGTGAATTTCAGATCAAACTTTTACAAAAGATAGAGGAGCTTACCCTTTATTCCATAGAGCAGAATAAGCAAATCAAAAATCTCCAGGAAGAAAATAAAACGTTAAAGTCTCAATCCGAAAAGATTAATAAACTGGAAAAGCAGCTAGAGCAGATTCTTTCAGAAAAAAAATAGATTAATTTAAAAATAAAAATGAATCCGTCTCAGTTGTGAGACGGATTCGTTTTTATGATTTTTGTATTAAAAAGGCAAATTATACCTGATAACTGAAGGATTATTCAAACATCATTTTATAAATTAGTATAAAATTTAGAATAAAATGACTTTTGGAATTGAGGCTGCGGGCTATTATGTGCCGTCTTTGTACTTAGAGATCAAAGACCTGGCGGAGAAAAGGGGAATTGAACCTGCAAAACTGGAAAAAGGATTGGGGCTGCATAAAATGGGTTTTCCTGATGTTCATGAAGATGCTGCTACATTTGCGGCAGAAGCTTTGTTGAAACTGATCAGAGATTATGAGCTCAATCCCAAAGATATAGCCAGGATTTATTTAGGAACGGAAAGTGCTCTCGATGCAGCAAAACCTACGGTTTCTTACGCAATGCAGATGATAGAAAAACTTCTGGAAAAAGAATATGGCGAAAGATGCTTCAGGAACTGTGATGTGGTGGATCTGACTTTTGCCTGCATCGGAGCAGTAGATGCCCTGCATAATTCACTTGATTTTGTAAGAGTAAACCCCGACAAAAAAGCAGTGGTTATCGCCAGCGATTATGCCAAATACGAACTGGCTTCTTCCGGCGAATATACTCAGGGAGGAGGTGCAGTTGCTCTTCTCGTTTCATCAAAGCCGGATCTCCTTGAAATCGAAAATAACTGGGGAGTAGCTACCGAAGGCGTTTTTGATTTCTTTAAGCCCAGAAGAGCCTACACTAAGGAAGATCTGAATTCAGCTCCGGAAACTTTTCCTGATAAAATTGAGATCTTTACCGATGAACCGGTTTTTGACGGGCAGTATTCCAATCAATGTTATCAGGACAGAATCAGGGAAGCTTACCAGCATTATAAAGAAATTACAGGAAAAGATAAACCCTATGAAGCCTGGAAATACCTTATTTTTCATCTTCCATATGCTTTCCACGGAAAAAGAGTTTTTACAGAAATCTACAGCCTGGAAAACGGACTTCCTTACGAAACTCCTGACGAACAGAAAGCCGTTGCCAAATCTGAAGATTATCTCAACTTTATCAGTGAAAAGATTGAAAGATCACAGCGTGCATCCTCAGAAATAGGAAATATGTATACAGCCTCCATCTTTATGGCATTTCTTTCTGCAATACAGGTTGCTTTTGACGAAGGTGAAGAGCTGGCGGGCGCAGAAATAGGCTTCTTAGGATACGGAAGCGGTTCAAAATCCAAAATTTTTGCCGGAAAAATATCCCCGAATTGGAAAACCGCTGTTTCAAAATGGAATTTGTTTGAAAACCTAAAGAGCAGAACTGCAGTGGATTTTCAAACTTATGAAAAGCTCCATAGAAAACAGCTTCAGACTTCGGTTAATAATGATTATAAGGGTTTCGGGCTGATCTCAGTAGAATCTGAAAACCCTGTTTTGAAAGGAGCAAGATACTACCATTATAAAGACTAAACTTATTTTCATAAGCTATAAAGCATTCCCAAGGGAATGCTTTTTTTTATTTAAAAGTAATACTTTACGTTTAATATCTTTCAGAAAATACCGTTGAGGTTTGGTAATTTTTTGGAGTAACTCCCACGAGCTGCTTGAACACTCTCGTAAAATAATTTGTATCAGAAAACCCAGTCTGATAAGCGGTTTCCTTAATGCTGTTCTGTCCGGCGAGTAACTCCTTTGCCCTGCTGATCCTTTCCTGCAGGATAAAATCGTTAGGAGAAGTTCCCAGCTCATCTTTGAACATCTTGAAGAAATTGGACTTGCTCACATAAGCCAGTTTTGCCATACTGTCAATAGAAAGCTTCTGGTGAAGATTTTTACGGATATAATCTACGGCAAAACCTATCCTGGACTTGTTTTTAGCAATATTTTTTTCAACCATGCTTCTGGCCTGGGTCTGCATAAGTCTGATCAACAGTTCTTTCAGGGCAAAATCTGCCATGATATCCTTCTGTGAATTATCATCCATTGCAATTCTCATGATATTGTTGGTAGCAGAAGCTAAGGATTGGTTATTAAAGAGAAAAAATTCATCCAGCTGGATATTCCACTGGGAAGTTTCATCCACTTTTGGAAGATTGTAATTTAAATAGTTAAGAGAATCCTCTATAAAATCGGGATTAAGGCTTAAAGAAATACATTGGGTAGGGGCCTCGTCTGCTTCAGGAAAATCAATAACCATGGTTTCACCGGGTGCTACCAGAATACTTTCGCCAGGAAAATAATCAAAATAATTCGTCTTATTGTCCAGTTTCATATGCTTTTTGCCTCTCAGCATAGCCGTAAAAGCAATATTTTCAAAGTGAAGCTGGACTCCAAAAGCTGCCTTGTGTGTCTCATATATGCTGAATTCACAGTTGTTTAGATTGAATTTTGTCTGGTTCTCAACAAGGTTCAATAACTGGTTCTCCTTCTTTAATTCAGGAGTATTTAATAAAAATTTATTATTGTTATTCATTTCTAAACATTTTGTAAAACCCAATCACTCAAATATATAAATTTTAGTCCTACACTGTTGTTAATAAAATTATAAAATTAAGCATCTGCACTATTGTGATGTTTTTTTACACGATTGTGCTATCCCTTTTTCATAGGTAAATGTAATTTGGCATTACGAAAAAAATAAAATTACATTAATATGAGCACTATGACAGAACCGAAATCAGAGACCGCTTTTCAGTGGCCTGAATTCAAAAACAAATATGACAATTACATTGACGGTAAATTTACACCTCCGGTAAACGGACAGTATTTCAATGTAGTTTCGCCGGTGAACGGTAAAAACTTTACGCAGGTGGCACACTCTTCCAAAGAAGATTTGGAACTGGCTGTAAATGCAGCAGACAAAGCATTCCAAACCTGGAAAAATACTTCATCTACGGAAAGAAGCATTATCTTAAATAAAATAGCAGACAGGATCGAACAGAACCTTGAATACCTAGCTATTGTTGAAACCATCGACAACGGAAAGGCGGTAAGAGAAACACTCGCTGCCGATTTACCTCTTGCGATAGACCATTTCAGATACTTTGCTTCTGTAGTACGTGCAGAAGAAGGTTCTCATAACGAACTGGATAAAGATACCGTTTCCCTGATCGTTCACGAACCACTGGGAGTAATCGCCCAGATCATTCCCTGGAATTTTCCGATATTAATGGCTGTATGGAAATTAGCTCCGGCTTTGGCAGCAGGAAACTGCGTTGTATTGAAGCCTGCCGAAAGTACTCCGGTTTCCATTCTTGTTTTAATGGAAATTATCGGTGATCTGCTCCCTGCAGGTGTTATTAATATCGTGAATGGTTTCGGAGCAGAACTGGGAAGAGCCTTAGTGACCAATCCAAAAGTCTCAAAAGCAGCATTTACAGGTTCTACCGCTACGGGACGTCTTGTCATGCAGTATGCTACAGAAAATATTATCCCGGTAACGCTTGAGCTGGGAGGTAAATCTCCAAATGTTTTCTTCAGTTCTGTAATGGACGCAGATGATGAGTTTCTGGATAAAACGATTGAAGGAGCTGTCCTTTTTGCTTTGAACCAGGGAGAAATCTGTACTTGCCCTTCAAGACTCTTAGTTCAGGAAGATATTGCAGATGCATTCATCGCAAAAGTAATCGAAAGAGTAAAAGCGATCAAAGTAGGAAATCCTCTTGATAAAACTGTGATGATGGGCGCTCAGGCTTCCCAGATCCAGAAAGATAAAATTCTTTCCTACATTCAGCTGGGAAAAGAAGAAGGAGCAGAAGTTCTGGTAGGTGGAGACGTAAATAATGTGGGAGAAAACTTAGAAGATGGATTCTATATCCAGCCGACTATTTTCAAAGGAAACAATAGAATGAGAATCTTCCAGGAAGAGATCTTCGGACCTGTCCTGGCATTTACAACTTTCAAGGATGAAGAAGAGGCTGTAAAAATCGCTAATGATACCATTTATGGACTTGGTGCAGGAGTATGGACAAGAGATGCACATCAGCTGTACAACGTTCCGCGCCAGATCCAGGCAGGAAGAGTTTGGGTGAATCAGTATCATTCCTATCCTGCAGGAGCTCCTTTCGGAGGGTACAAGCAGTCGGGAATCGGTAGAGAAAACCATAAAATGATGCTTGATCATTACCGTCAGACTAAAAATATGTTGATCTCCTACAACAAAAATAAATTAGGTTTCTTTTAATTTTTAAATATTAGGGCGTGCCCGTTTGCCCCGGCTCTGCCGGGGCAAAACGGTCGGGCTTTTCAGGGCTTCACTTCGTTTCGGTGCTCCATTTCATTCCGCACCGGCTCGTTCCTCGCCGCCCTTCCTATCCCTCACGCGAAAAACAGACGTCCTTATCTGGAATATTTCAGGTAAGCAGGAATTCTGTTACCGCCACGGAAGTGAAATTTTCAATGTGAAAAGTCAGTTTTGCTTCGCAAGTCAATAGTCAAGGCTCGATTATTAGTAAACTTCACAATTCACTATTGACCATTGACAATTCACCATTCAAAATCATCATTAACTAAAAAAACTAAACTCAGATACTATGATCCCAAAAACAATGAAAGCTGCAGTAGTTCAGGGCTATGGACAACCGCTGAAAATAGAAGAAGTTCCGGTAAGAGAACCCGGAAGATATGAAGTGCTGGTAAAAGTAATTGCCTGTGGAGTCTGCCATACAGATTTACATGCTGTAGACGGCGACTGGCCGGCAAAGCCCAAAATGCCTTTGATTCCCGGACATGAAGGAGTAGGTATTGTAGTAGCCTGCGGACCGGAAGCATATGTGAAAGAAGGTGATGCTGTAGGTGTCCCATGGCTGTATAGTGCCTGCGGATGCTGCGATTACTGTATTACCGGCTGGGAAACACTATGTGAGGCGCAGAAAAATGGTGGCTACAGTGTAGACGGAGGTTTTGCGGAATATGTGATTGCAGATTCAAGATATGTGGGACATTTAAAGTCCGATGTTAATTTTTTGGAAATCGCACCCATTTTGTGTGCAGGAGTAACCGTTTATAAAGGATTGAAAGAAACTGAAACAAAACCCGGAGAATGGGTCGCCATTTCCGGAATAGGAGGATTGGGGCATGTGGCTGTCCAGTATGCCAAAGCAATGGGAATGCATGTGGCAGCGATTGATGTTGCAGATGATAAGCTTGAACTGGCGAAAAAATTAGGGGCAGATCTGGTCGTTAATGCAAAAACTACAGATCCGGGAGAATATCTACATAAAGAAGTCGGTGGGATGCATGGAGCGCTCATTACAGCGGTTTCTCCCATTGCCTTCAAACAGGGAATAGATGTATTGAGAAGAAAAGGAACGATTGCTCTTAATGGGCTTCCTCCGGGCTCTTTTGAGCTCCCGATCTTTGAAACCGTATTAAAAAGAATAACCGTGAGAGGCTCTATTGTCGGAACAAGAAAAGATCTTCAGGAAGCGCTGGACTTCGCCAATGAAGGTCTTGTGAAAGCAACGGTAACCTCTGCAAAACTGGAAGATATCAATGATGTTTTTGATAAAATGAAGAAAGGACAGATAGACGGCAGAATCGTACTCGATATTGCCGGCTCAAATTAAATGATGATGGATTAATGTGCCCGGCAAATTATTTGCCGGGCTTTTCTCTTAAGCCAATAAGAAAGATTATTGCAGAAATATAAACCTTACAAGGTTGACTAACGTAAAGTCAAAGGTTTTTACTTAAGACATGCTTTAAATCAAAGATTTCAACAAAAAGAAAAAATAGAGGAAAAGTCAAATTAGATGTATAATATCTGAAATAAATAGTGTAATGTCGTGTGAGGCAGTTTATTTCTCAGAATGGCAGCAGTAGAAAATTTTATCGGAGATAAAATCTTTGCGCCTTAAAAACATGTTTTAAATAAAAAACTTTTCCGCCTTCGATTAAAAAAGAAAATAACGGATAGCAAGATTCGTCAATTAAATCTTCGTACTTTAATAGAAATATACAAAACTTCTCTAAGTTTAGTTAAAAAAAATAAAAATGGAAACCAAAGTATCCAGATTATCAGCAACAGAAAAAGCACTTGATGTTATTTATCAACTGGAGGATAAATACGGTCCTTTGATGTTTTATCAGGCAGGAGGATGCTGTGAAGGCACCCAGCCGCAATGTTTTGAGAAAGGAGGTTTTTTTCCTAGAATGAATGATGCTATGATAGGAACAATCAATGGTCATGAATTCTGGATAGACCGCGACTTATTCGAGTATTGGAAATATTCCCACTTTACACTCGATGTTACAGATGGATTCGGACCGGGAGGCTTTTCTCTGGAAACTCCTTTAGGTAAAACATTCAAGGTCCAATATAGGCTTTTCACCAAAGAAGAATATGAACACCTGGAACCTGTAAAACGCAGCGAATAGAATATTGGCCATCAGCTGATCTTGGAAATAATCGGTTGGAGAAAACATACCAGATCGGCTTAATCAATGAGAAAAAGAATTATGTCTTAACTCTCAAATATTGAGTAGATTATGCGGATTTTTGAGTAGAGATTCAAACCAATCGTAAAATATATGTATTGTATTCCGCTCTTGATTATTTCTCTTTTCTCTTTTCTCTCTTTATCCTATCAGACTTTCACAAACCGGTTCACAAACATGGCCGCCACAATATCTCCCACAGTATTCAAAACAGTGGCCAGCGGATCCACCAGCGTCCCAATGATCATCACTGCCGGAATGGCTTCCTGAGGTAATTTATAGACTGAGATCATCAGCATTTCACCGATATACCCACCGTTCGGAATTCCACCCGCTACAATACTTACAAAAACGGTGATTCCTAAAGCCAGCAGTAAATTCGCCGGATCAAAAAAGTCTTTTCCGATGATCAGAAAAGCAACATATATTTTAATAATAGAAGACATAGAAGAGCCATTCTTATGCAGGGTTGTCCCAATAGGAATGACTAGGTTAGCAATAGAATTCGGAATGCCAATTTTGGATGCGGCCTGAAGATTTGCCGGCATAGTGGCAAAGCTGCTGCAGGTACTTAAAGCGGTTAAAGTAGGGTAGACAGCATTCTTCCAGAAACTTTTGATTCCCTTTTGTCCGTTTGCCATAAAAGCATACAGAGAAAAAAATACAAAGAAATAAACGATCCCTGCGATATAATAAAGACCTAAAGGCTTAGCATAAAAACCAAAAAGCTGAGGCCCCAGAGTGGCTACCTGATAGGCGAAATAGGCCCCAAGCCCAATGGGTGCAAGCTTCATGATCAGTAAGAGCAATTCTTTCATCACTTCATATCCTGAAGCAATAAAAACCCTGAACGGCTGTCCTTTTTCTCCGGACTTCCGGGCGGCAAACCCGGTCATGAAAGCAAAAATAAGAAGAGCCAGCATATTTTGTCTTGAAAAAAGCTGTGTGAATTCTCCAACAGTAAAAAAGCTTACAATCCTGTTACCCCAGCTGTCCTCACTAACGGTTTCAGAAATGATTTCAGAACTGCCGGAAACACCGGAAACCGGAAATACATAAACTACACAGATCGTAAAAATGGCTGCTGTCAAAATAAAAAACAGAAAAGTAAAGGACATCACCAAAATGATTCTTCCGAATTTAGACTGCTGCTCCAGCGATGCAATAGAATTGGAAACTGCAAAAAATACCAATGGCACCACACTTACAAAAAGGAGATTCAGAAAGATATCCCCCAATGGCTTAATGTATTCCACTACGCCTGGAGCCGTAATACCTATAATGCTTCCTGCAACAATTCCCAAGAGCAATAATATAATTCCTGAGTAGTTTTTCAGTACCTCTTTCATTCAACGCTTTTTATCAAAGATAGGTTTATTTTAACATTCTCTTAAATAATTTTCAGGGGTAAATTTCATAAATTTGAGTAAATATCGTTTCTATGGCTTATATAGATTACTATAAAATTTTAGGCGTAGATAAAAGCGCAACACAGGATGACATAAAAAAAGCTTACCGTAAACTGGCGAGGAAGCTTCATCCTGATCTCAATCCCGGCGACAAAGAAGCGGAGAGAAAATTCAAAGAACTGAATGAAGCCAATGAAGTTCTCAGTAACCCTGAAAACCGTACCAAATATGATAAGTATGGGGAAAACTGGAAACACGGCGAAGAATATGAAAAGGCTCAGCAGCAAAGGCAGTATCAGCAGCAGAACTATAGCGGTGGCGGATTTGCCGGTGCTGATTTCGGTGAGGGTGAGGATTTTTCAGATTTTTTCCAAAGTATGTTTGGCGGTGCCGGCGGAGGTTTTGGAAGGAGCTCAAGGGGAAGTTCCTCAGGGAAATTCAAGGGGCAGGATGTTCATGCTGAATTAAATTTAAGTTTAAAAGATGCTGCCCAGACTCATCCGCAGACTTTTGAGATCAACGGTAAAAAAGTAAGAATTACAATTCCGGCAGGAGTATACGATGGACAGCAGATCAAGCTGAAAGGCCACGGAAGCCCAGGTTTTAACGGCGGCCCAAGCGGAGACCTTTATATCACCTTTAATATTCCTGTAGATCCCGATTTTGAAAGAATAGGAGACGATCTGAAAACCAAGGTTTCAATAGATCTGTATACCGCTGTTTTAGGAGGCGACGTAAAAGTGACTACGCTGGACGGAAGCGTTAACCTTAAAGTGAAGCCGGAAACACAGAACGGAACAACAGTAAGGCTGAAAGGAAAAGGTTTTCCGGTGTATAAAAAAGAAGGGCAGTCCGGAGATCTTTTTGTGACGTATGAAGTGAAGCTGCCTACTAATTTGACAGACAAGCAGAAAGAACTTTTTGAACAACTTAAAAATTCCTAAGCCATGAGTGAAAGAATATCGCGGGAAGAACTCGTAAAAATATACAATATAGAAATCACTTTTTTTGATGAATTGGTGGATGTAGGGTTGCTGAATGTAGAAACAGAGAATGAAGTCCGGTATTTACTTTATGAAGATTTGCCTGTTTTTGAGAAGTTGACCAACTGGCATTATGATCTGGAAATTAATCTTCCCGGTCTGGAAGTCATCCATGAGATGCTTCGGAAAATGGAAGATTTGAAGAGAAAAAATCGTGATCTAATGAATAAACTTTCTGCAATAAGTGACCAATATGAAGATATTTGATTTAGTTTTGTACTCTTTAAAAACAAATTAAATATTTCTGAGAGATGAATGGAGAGAAAGTCATTAAATTAAATGTAAACAGAAAGGATTTCGAGGAAATTTATTTCAGCGGTAACCAGGGAAGTTTATTCTTTTCACAGGCTACCAAAGGAAAAACGGTTACTACGGCTGTTGTAGGAGTAATTCTATTGATCTTATTTTGTTTCAAAGATGATTTAAGCAAAGAGAAGTTTGGAATTCTATATTTCGTGAGCTTTTTATTCCTGCTTTGTACAGTTTATCTTTCTTTAAGCATCAATAAGGTTTCCCGGTGGAAGAAAGAAGTGAACAGATATCTAAAGTCGCTGGAAGATTCTGAAATCTATGAGATCCGTTTTAATAATGATATTTTTAATGTTAATCTTAATCATCAGGAAGAGCTCAGCAAATGGGAAGATTTCAAGGTATATGACATCAATGATTCATTTATTGCCCTGGAAGGAAAATACAATTACATGTTTCCTGAAAAGTCAATGAGTAAGGGAGATTTCAATATCCTCAAGCAGACCATAAAGAAAAAAATCAAGCCATAAAAAAAATCAGAGCGTTTTGCTCTGATTTTTTATTTATATAAAGTTAAATTTACTTCTTCGTTTTGATTAATCCAGCCAGCCCATTTCTTTCATCCACTCGTCATTGTAGACTTTTCCTACATATCTTGAACCGTGATCATGAAGAAGAACCACAATTACATCATCTTTCGTGAACTGATCTTTCATCTGGATTAAAGAAGCAATAGCACTTCCTGCAGAATATCCGCAGAAAATTCCCTCTTCCTTAGCCAGTTTTCTGGCGTAGATGGCACCGTCTTTATCCGTTACTTTTTCAAAATGATCAATGACAGACATATCATAATTCTCAGGAATAATATCTTCCCCGATTCCTTCAGTGATATAGGTATAAGCATGATCATAATGAAGTTCACCGGTCTCGTGGAATTCTTTCAGAATAGAACCGTACGTGTCAACACCTATTATTTTAATGTTCGGATTTCTCTCCTTGAAGAATGTTCCACAACCTGTAACAGTACCACCTGTTCCGGCGCCTGCTACAAAATGGGTAAGCTTTCCATCCGTCTGTTCCCAGATTTCCGGAGCTGTAGATTCATAATGAGCTGCTCTGTTCGATAAGTTGTCGTATTGGTTTACATACCATCCGTTTTCTGTTTCTTTAGCCAGCCTTTTGGAAACTGAATAATAAGAACGCGGATCTGTAGGCTTCACATCAGTAGGGCATACGATAACTTCGGCTCCTACAGCACGAAGAATATCACACTTCTCTTTTGACTGTTTGGAATTGGTTACAAAAATACATTTGTAGCCTTTGATGATGGCTGCAAGAGCCAGCCCCATTCCTGTATTTCCTGAAGTTCCTTCAATAATGGTGCCTCCAGGTTTTAATCTGCCGTCTTTTTCAGCATCTTCTATCATTTTAAGAGCCATTCTGTCCTTTACAGAATTTCCCGGATTGAATGTCTCTACTTTTGCTAAAACCAAAGCAGGAAAGTCCTCTCCCAATACTTTGTTAAGTTTTACTAGAGGGGTATTTCCTATCGTTTCAAGAATATTTTTTGCGTATTTCATAAATGTTTTATAAGTGGTACAAAGATAAGGCTTTAAAAATTAGCTGTATAATTTAAAGATTATGATTTATAAATGTGAATGGTGAATTGTCAATAGTGGAATTTTACTTACGGTCAGTGAATCGGATTAATTATATCCTGTTTTATTACTAATTTTATAAATGATTGGTGGATTTTAAACTAAATAGAATAATTGGTCACTGTTTTGTAATTGACCATGCACTATTTACATTTCACCGTTCTCTCTTAGTTATACTTAATCGCTTTCACAGGAGATATCTTGCTGATCAGATAGCTAGGAACGATCAGAGCCAGTCCGGAAATAAGCAGAATACCCAATGAAATGGAAATAATAGCAACAGGATTAAGATCTACCGGAACTGTACTTACATAATAATTCTCAGGATTAAGCTTGATGATGCCGAAAAATTTCTGAATCAGAATCAAGCCCAGCCCTATGGCATTACCATACAGAAGCCCTGGGATCATGATGATTAGTGTATAATTGATGAATGTAGCCCGTATCTGTGAATTGCTCGCTCCCAGCGTTTTTAGAAGTCCGATAGAATTCGTTCGTTCAATAATCAGAATCAAAAGAACCATAATGATATTAATAACAACCACAATCAGCATAATGATGATGATCAGGGCAATATTGGTGTCAAAAATGCTGATCCAGTCATTGATCTGCGGGAATTTTTCCGTTGCTTTTTCAGCATAGTTTTTATAGCCGATCAGTTTTTCAATTTCCGGAAAATCTTTGTCGATGTCATTTACATTCTTAAAGAATATATCAAGACCTCCTATTTCATCAGGCTTCATTTCCTGAATTTTTCTTACATGATTGATTCCACCGATAACGAACTGCTCGTCAATCATTTTAATATCAGTCTTATAAATTCCTATCACCCTGAATTTACGGTAGATCGGTTTCTGGTCTGCTTTTGAAAATACGGTAACAATACTGTCATTGACTTTCAGGTGAAGATCATTAGCGACTTTCTGTGAAATAGTCACATCATTGTTAAAACCATTCTCTGTAACTTTTGGAGTGGTACCGGCAACCAGGAATTTCTTGAATCTCAGACTGTCAAAGTCTTTTCCGATCCCTTTAAATATAATGCCTGAAAAATTGTGCTCATTACGCATGATTCCTGTTACCGTTGCATACTTCTGAACACTTTCCACATCCGGAAGGGTTTTAATTTTCTGAATATTCAGTCCCTGATTGTCAAGAACAGATGTGTTGTAAGAAGAATTGGATCTTGTAGACCGTACCGTAACGTGCCCGCTGAAATCTGCCAGTCTCTCTTTGATGGCTTTCTTTGAACCGAAGCCCGTAGACACGGTAATCAAAGAAACAATGATCCCCAAAGCTACAGAAAGTCTGCCGATGAAGATGATAACCCTCGAAAGGTTATTTTTGTTATCTTTGGAAAACGCTATTTTTCTAGAGAAATATAAAGGAAATTTCAAGCTTATGAATTTAGATTTCAAAATTAAAAATTTACTTCTTATTTGCCTAATTTTTTTAGGAGTATTCAACCAATATTATTCTCAGACTCAAGATCAGCCGGATTTCAAAACCGGAGCAGATCAGTCTGAGCTTTATCTGCCGCTGCTCAAGAATAAAACAATAGGTGTGGTGACTAACCAAACCGGACTGATGAGTGATAAAAACCATGTCGTAGATTTTCTGGTCAAAAATAATATTAAGATCAAGGCGATATTCGCTCCCGAACATGGCTTCAGAGGAGATGCGGATGCAGGAGAAAAAGTTAAGAACGGGGTAGATACCAAAACAGGAATCCCGATTATTTCTTTATACGGAAACAATAAAAAGCCAAAACCTGAACAGCTAAAAGGAATTGATATTGTTGTTTTTGATATCCAGGATGTTGGTGTCAGGTTCTATACTTATATTTCAACTTTAACCTACCTGATGGAAGCCGGAGCAGAGAACAATGTAGAAATAATGGTGCTGGACCGCCCAAATCCACATGACGGATATACAGACGGACCTGTTTTAAAGAAAAAATGGTCAAGCTTCGTAGGAATGCACGAAGTTCCTGTAGTCTACGGATTAACGATAGGAGAGTATGGGAAAATGGTCAACGGTGAAAAGTGGCTGAAAAATGGAGTCCAGGCAAAATATACCCTGATTCCTATGAAAAACTATCACAAAAAACTACGGTATCCAATATTAGATAAACCTTCTCCGAATCTGCCTAACGATAAATCTATCAATCTATATCCAAGCCTATGCTTTTTTGAAGGAACTCAGGTTTCTGTGGGAAGAGGTACTGATCTCCCGTTTCAGATCTATGGTTCTCCATGGACGCCGGGACTTTCTTATCAGTTTACACCAAAACCTAATTTTGGAGCAAAAGATCCTTTCCTGAACGGGAAACTTTGTTACGGTGAAGATCTTTCAGCCTATCCGAAAGACCTTAAAGAGCTCAATCTTGAATGGCTGATCAAATCTTATAAAAACTATAAGAATACAAAGCAGAACTTCTTCCTAGAGAATTTGTTCTTCGATAAACTGGCCGGAACAGATGAATTCAGAAAACAGATCATAGCCGGAAGATCAATTCAGGAAATCAAAGCTTCATGGAAAAGTGATCTGGATAAATTTGAAAAGATCCGTACTCAATATGTTATTTATCAGGATTAGTTTATTGAATGTCAATAGTGAATTTGGCTTCGCGTATTAATTTTAAAGCTTTCACAATTAACTGGTGAAGCTAAATTCACTATTGCCTGTTCACTTTTTTATCAATCAAAATTCTGTGGAGGATTTTTATCGTTCTTACCCTTATTAAGGATGAAAAGCCCGAGCGATAAACCTATTACCCCTGCAAAAGCTGTCATTAATGCCCTTTCCAGTTTGTCGGGCAGGTCATTTCCGAGATAATTCATTAAAAAAAGGATCACAAAAGTAATCACTGAAATGATAATATGATTTTTTCCGAACAGTTTCATGTATTTATTTTAATTTATAAGAAATCATGACACCTCCTCTGTAAGGAAGGATTTCTCCGCTTTTGTTATATCCTTGAGCCGATTCATACCGCTTGCCGGTGGTACGATCGTATCCTTTATAGAAATCCGTGGATGAACCTATGGTTGCATACACATCTATATTCCATCTGTCAGATACGTTGAATTGATATCCTCCGGTAACGCCAACTAAAAATGAAAATCCTTTTTGATATAGATTAGATTTAACAAATACCTCATTTCGGTCATTGGTATAGGCAACATCCTTCCAGTAATTCCATTTCTGAAGGACAAATGAAGATACCCCGACATTGGCTCCAACGTACCAATGGCTGAATGCCTCATTGAAGTAATACCTTCCCTCCAGAGAGAGGGAATAATACTGAAATTCATGCCCTGCAAAAGATTTCCAAGGAGATACCAGAACGTCCCCCTGCATTGTGATCTTCGAAGTTAATTGCTTTTCAAGCCCGATATTGATAAGTCCAATTGGAGCCAGAAGTGCATTTCCTTTGATATATAGACTTTTTTCCTGTTCTTGTTCCTGGGCTGTCAGCATTGCTGCAGACAGAAGTGTGATAGATGTAGTGAGAAATTTGTGTTTCAGCATTTATTTTATTTGTTTCAATAATTCTTCTGCGAGTTTGGAGTCTTTGTTGGTCTGAACGGCCATATTTTTAGACATTTCTGCGTAGCTTTTGGCCATTTCCTTATTTCCGGTAAGGAAATAAAGTTTTGCAAGAATGTAGGTGTTTTCTGTTGTTTCGCCACGCATTACAGATTTTTCTGCCCATTCCGAGGCTTTCTTTAGCGATGCCGGGTTTTTGATATGATCACTGAATACCCACGCTGCTCTCAGCAGTTCATTAGGTTCAAATGCATCGGAGTTTTTATAATATTCCAAAGCTGCTTTTTCGAATTCAGGGTAATTGGCGTTTTGCTCATAATAGCTGAGCTTCGTCTGATTCAGCTTGGATTGTGCAAGCTGTTTTCCTACTAACGGCTCGGCTGTTTTCATGAAATATTCATCATTGATTCTTTTATTTTTATCATCAATAGACTGTTCTACGATTTTTGAAAGCTTCAGCTGATTGTCAAATTCATTGTAGGTTTCTTCCGGCAGGTATTTAATAATTTCAGCTTTTCTTGCTGTAAATGTGTTATAGTTACTATCCTCCGTTGACTTTAGAAAAAATAAAAGGAAGCCTATTTCTTCTTTAGAAATTTCTTCTGTTTTCTTTTTGTTTTCAAAATATCGGTCGGAAGCTTTTTTAGCGAAATCGTAATCTGAGGAAGAGTTCAGCTTCATAATATTGATCAGGAATTCCGGATCTTTTTCTCCATTGGCAAAACGTTCTTTTAAAGAACCTTTTTTGTTGCCTGCGGAGTTAATGTCCTGGGCCATGGCCACAAACATGCTCTGCTCCATATAACCTGAATTTTGAGAAACCAGCTCACCTTCACCATTCAGGAAAAGATAAGTAGGATAGGAGCGTACACCATATTTGGCAGCAATTTCCCTTCCCTCACCTTTTTCCATATCGAATCTGGCATTGACGAAATTGGTGTTGAAATAATCTCCGACAGGTTTCTGGGTAAATACATTTTTTTCCATCATCTTGCACGGTCCGCACCAGGCAGCATAGGCATCGATGAAAACAAGTTTCTTTTCTTTTTTTGCCTTTGCTATAATATCTTTGAACGGCAGTTCCTGAAACTGTATGGCTTCCTGAGCCAGTATAACAACAGAGCAGAAAACAAATACCCCGGAGATGATCTTCTTCATTTTCAAATTAGATTTGTAGGCGAAGATAGTTATTTTCCAAAAAACAGACGATGAATTTGGTCAGGCAGGCTCTATATTAACGAACTTTAAGACTGCTGCGAGCCATTAAATGAAAAAAACAGGCCGAAACCTGTTTATTGCTTTTAAACTATGAATTAGTTAAGAAACAGCTTCCACTGCCTCTTTGATAAGTTCCGTAATTTCTTTTGGGTGAGTAGCTAATGAAGCATGGCTGGCGTCCAGATGAATGATTTTCTTAGGATTCATTCTTTCTGCCATTTCCTTTTCTGTAGCCGGCGGGATCATTCTGTCATTATCAGAAACCTGGTACCAGCTTGGTTTTGTTTTCCATGCAGGTTCTCCCGCTTCAGCAGCGAAAATACTTCCGTGAATTGGTTTCTGAGATAAGGACATGACCACTGAATCTTCCGGATTAAGGTCCTGGGCGAAACTCTCGTGGAATTTGTCATACTTTATCCATAAAAATCCTTTTTCATCCGGAACAATATTGGCTCCCCCGGCAGGCTGTTCTCTGCGGCCAAAAATTCCTCCCAGGCTTTCCCCTTTATCGGGAGCAAAAGCAGCAATATAAACCAATCCTACTACTTTATCATGATTTCCTGCTGCTGAAATAACAGCACCTCCGTAAGAATGTCCAACCAAAAGAACCTTCCCTTCCTGTAAATCGATCAGGTCTTTTGTTTTCTGAATATCATCATCCATAGAAGTCAATGGATTTTGAACACTGCGTACTTTGTAACCTTCGCTGTGAAGGTTTTCAATAACATGTCTCCAGTGAGATCCGTCTCCCCAAGCTCCGTGAACTAAAATAATTGTTACATTTTTGTTTTCCATATTTTTTATTCTTTACATTTTGTAAAACAAATTTAGGAGTCTGTTGCGTAAAAAATGTTCACTTTAGTTAACGTTTCAATGTTCTATTCCTGATCCTGCTTAATGATTGCGGTTTTACTCCCAGATAGCTTGCAATATGTTTCTGGGCAACCAATTGAAAAATTTTAGGATTCTCTGTCAATAGATTGTTGTAGCGTCTTTCAGGAGAATAATATAGTAGCTCTTCAATTCTTTTTTTTGCATTCAGATAAATTACTTCAGCCATTTTTCTTCCGAATTCCTGCCAGTAGGTATCTTTTTTATAAAGCGCCTGAAGATCATCTTTATGAAGCAGCAGAACTTCTGAATCTTTGACGGCTTTAATATTCATTTTTGATCTGGTATGACAAAGGATACTTTCATAATCTGTGAAGAAATAATTGTCAAAATGAAAATTGAAATTCACATCTTCGCCACTTTCACTGATATAGAATGTTCTCATAAAACCGGTTTTGAGAAACCCCAGGTATTGACATTCCTCACCTTCTTTAAGGAAAAAATCAGTTTTTTTATAAATAGCTGTGTGTAAATAGTTGCAGAATTCTTCATAATGCTCTTCATCCACCAGAAACAGAGGTCCATATTTAGCATATTCGTTAATAATGTTTTTCATATAGTAAAAGGATGGTATAATTGTATGCTAGATTATTTTAGTAAAAACTAATATACTATTAAAAACTAACGAAAGATGCTAATGAAATGCTAATAAAAATTAAACTTATCTGGAAATAAAATAGCCAAGAAAATAGTATCATTCAAATTTCTCAAATAGCATAAAAAAAATAATTTGTTTCCGCCAAGTCATGAATGATATGAATTATTTTAAACTGTGTTATAAAACAATTTATAACACAGTTTAAAATAATATAAGAAGATTAAAAAAATAAAATAATAGCTTAAACTCTACTAAACTATGATTAGCTATTAGATATCCACTCTTTAATTGAAAAGATATTTTGTCACAAGAAAAGAAGGTATTGAAGTTTTATAAATCAAAAACCAATTCAGGTAAGCAATTTTCTTTCACAACTTGGAAATTTTGCTAATTTTTTAGCTTACGCATTATCCATCATTCTTTTTGTTCTCAATCTAAAAAAAGTCTGAACCCACAGATGCTGAGTTTATCTTTCAATATTCTTTGGCTTATTCCATTATTAAAATACAAAACAGGTGAGTAAAACATATTCTTTATGTGAAGAATGTTACATTATTTAAAACGCTTTGAGAATAATTCTAAACTTGCCTGATGAAGATTTTTAACCTTTAAAAACTAGCCTTGATATTAAAAAATAAATCAAGACGCTCTTAATACAAAAAAATAATAGGTTAAACGGATTTTTTCCTTTTAAAAAGTAGAAAAGCAGGAAGTATCTGCCAACCATAGTCAATCTATAAAGGGCCTTCTAATAAGGCTTATTCAAGAATTTCCAAACTGGTGGTAAAGGTACAGAAACTGGTGGCTACCAGTATGGAGATATGATGTAAAACTATACATTTGAGTAACATAGAGTTGATGTTATAGCAATATCTAGTTCATATTGGGGTAAGAAAATAAGAGGAAAATATAGAACATATTTGTGTATCATCAGGAAGTTTACATATACATATTTCTAATTGTGCCAGAACAGAGGTTACAGCATAAAATAAGGAAAATCATATTTTTTTTGTTCTTGCCTAGAAAGGTAAAAATGGATATGGTTTTAGAATTCAACTTCATCTCTATAAAGATAGGTAAGATAACTATCCGATAGAATAATATTTCAATAAAATTAAAACACATGAAGAAAAAAACAATTATTTTGAGTGCAGTTCTAATGTCCTCTGTAACGTTAGTGGATGCACAGAAAACTAAAAATAAACCTTCAGATTCCATCACCAAAAAAGTGAAAGATGTGGAAGAAATTCTTTTAGTAGGATTCGGAAAACAGAAGAAAGGAACCGTTTCCGGATCTATAGTTTCTGTAGATAAAAGAATACTGCAGGATCGTCCAACAACAAGCTTAACGGCAAGTATACAAGGTGCTTTACCAGGAGTTACAATTAAGTCTTCCTTAGGAGATGTGGGTTCTGTAGCTGTCTTAAATGTAAGGGGAAGAAGTGTTGCTGGTAATTCGCCAATCTATATTATAGATGGTATTCCCTCCAGTGCTGCAGATTTTTCCAGGCTAAGTCCAGCTGATATTGAAAATATAAGCATATTAAAAGATGCTTCAGCAGCTATCTATGGTACAAGAGCTGGTTATGGTGTCATTCTTGTCGAGACCAAAAAAGGCGGTGGAGGTAAGATGAGTATAAGTTATAATATGTATAATGGCTATCAGACACCAACTTATTTGCCTAAGTATGTAGGTGCTGTTGAATATATGAAATTAAAAAATGAAGCATATTACAACGCCAATAATAAGGTTGGTTATTTTTCTCAGTACAAGCAAGAGCAAATAGATCTTACAGCTGCAGGTGCAGACCCGGATAGGTACCCTAACACAGACTGGTATAAATCAACTTATAGAAAAATGGCAAATGTGCTTAATAATGAGATTAATGTATCAGGAGGGGACAAAATTCGTTATTTCGCAAGTTTAGGATATTTGAAACAGGAGTCTCTATCCCCCACAAAAGGTATGGATAGATATTCTTTTAGGACAAATACATCCTCTAAATTAAGTGATAAACTTACAGTAAATTCTAATATATCGTTTATCAAACAAATGATCAATAATCAGGGAGGTGGTATTAATACTACAGAATTGGCAAGAATATCTCCTACTATGGCATTAAGACAATCCAATGGATGGTGGGGATCTATAAATGCTGGTAAAGTAGATAACACATTTGCGAATACCAATCCTGTAAGAAATAACACTGAGGGTGGAGATTCCAAGTCAAATGATCAAAAATTTATGGGTGCATTATCTGCAAACTACACTCCTGTAAAAGGATTAGCTGTAGATGTTCAAATCAGCTATTCAAATTGGAACTATCGTTCAGGCACTTTTGTAAATACACTGAACCCTGTATACAATTTTTTGACTAAAGCTCCTATTGGTGCAACTGCGAGAGCGATTAATAACTATTCTGAGTCTTGGAATTCTGATGAATTACTTAATACTCAGGTTTTGGTGAGTTATGAAAAAAAGATTTCATCACATTATTTTAAAGTTTTGGGAGGTGCTTCCTATGAAGACTATACAGTTAGATCAATCTATGGTAAAAAATCTAATATACCAAAAGATGGATTACATTCTTTAAGTGCTCTTACTACCCTTGATGGAACCTTAGATGAATTGAGGTCTAATACTCAGCAATATGCTTTGCAGTCTGCTTTCGCTCGTATTAATTATAATTATCAGGAAAAATATTTTTTAGAAGGTATTGTAAGGGCAGATGCCTCTTCGCGTTTTGCCAAAGAAAATAGATGGGGCTATTTTCCTGCAGTTCTGGCTTCTTGGAGACTGGATAAGGAGAATTTTATTAAAAACTTGAATTTTATCAATACCCTAAAATTAAGAGGTTCTTATGGCAGTACAGGATCTGTCAATACCATTGGTTATTATGACAGCCAGACCTATATGGATAATAGTTCTTCAGTTCTAGGGAATGTTATAGTTGGGGCAGTGGTACCAGGTAAGGTTGGGTTTTCGGATATAGGTTGGGAAAAAATAGTCACCAAAAATATAGGTCTGGACGGGTCTCTATTCAGTAATACTTTCACTTTCTCAGTTGATTTATATAACCGTCTTACAAAAGGTGCATTAATGAGCAATCAATTAGAATATGAAACAGGTGTAGCAGAAAGCCAAGCGCCGCCAATTAATGCGGGTGATGTAGAAAATAAAGGGATAGAAATTACTTTGGGATATAATAAAAATTTTGGAAATGGGGACTTTTACATCAATGCTAATGTTGCTAAAAACCAAAATAACATTCTTTCACTTGTAAATAACAAACCTTTATATAGTGATAACTGGATAACACAAGTAGGAGGTTCAATTGGTGATTTCTACGGATACAAAACTGCTGGTCTCTTAACCCAGGAGGACATTAATAATAATTATCCCAAATTATATAGCGCTTCTCAACCTGGCGATATAAAGTATGTAGATATTAATGGGGACGGAGTTGTTAATGAGAACGATAGAACAGTAATAGGAAATGATGTTCCAAGTTTTACCTACGGTATAAGCCTAGGAGGTAGATATAAAAATTTTGATCTTAGCGTAGTAGGACAAGGGGTAGCTAATGTTCAGGTATATCTGGATAAAGAATCTTCTCAGGCATTTTTCAATGGTGCAGGTGCAAAGCAATATGTTTTAGATAACAGATGGACTCCAGAAAATCCAGATCCTAATGCTTTGTATCACAGAGTGCTGCCGTCTGGAGGAGGAACTCAAAATATAGGGGTCGCTTCAGATTTTTGGCTTTTTGATGCAAGTTACTTTAGAATTAAGTCTATTACTTTGGGATATTCCATTCCTGAGAATGCAATTAGCCACATAGGATTGAAAAAATTCAGAATATATGCAAACTTAGAAAATTACTTTACGCTGAGAGGTGACAAAAGAATGAAAGATTTTGATCCTGAAATGCCTAGCGCCCGTTCAACATATCCGTATTTAAAAACCATATCGTTTGGTATAAATACAACTTTTTAACTTAAAATGAAACATCTGAAAATGAAAAAAATAAAAATTATATTACTGTCAGTTACCCTGGCTGTAGTTACCAGTTCTTGTAATTTAGATAGGTTTCCAGAAGACAAAATATCAGAAGATACATTTTGGAAAACTGAAAAAGACGCTACCATGGCATTAAATGGTATTTATACATATTTGTCCGGCGCAGCTTATAACAATTTGTATAACGATAGCTATACCGATAATTCATTTGCTCAATATCCCTGGGAAACAACTGCAGTAGATGCTTCTGCAGGGAATATACTTCCTTCTACAGATTTCGGTTATGATTTTACTACAATTAGAAGGGTAAATACCTTTTTAGAAAATATTGATAAAATCCCAATGGACAAAAATCTTGCTAAAAGATATATAGCAGAAGCAAAATTTATAAGAGCTTTTAATTATTTTAACTTATCTCAGTACTTTGGAGCTCTTCCATTAGTGCAAAAATCAGGCGAGTTGGATGGTGCCACCCTTACACCTATTTCTGAAGCTAACATTGATGATTATGTTATCAGTGAATTGAGTGCTATAGAAAATGATTTACCAACTACTTATACTTCAGGTCAAGATAAAGGTAGAATAACAAAAGGAGCTGCATTGGCATTTAAAGCAAGGGTGTATTTGTACATGGGAAAATATAAAGAAGCTTATGAAGCTGCTCAATTGGTAATTAATTCTGGTGCTTACAAGCTTTTCAATACTGCAACGGTTGATAAAAGTACAAACTATGACAGCTTTGTTACCTTTACTTCTACCACCGATAAAGATGATTTTTATAAAGGTATAAGTAATTATCAAGCGTTATTCTGGGCTAAAAATAATGGCAATAAAGAATCAATTTTAGAAGCTCAATATATACCAGATCCTAAAGGAACATATAGTAATTACATGACCCTTCTCCTGTTGCCAAATCAAGAGAGTGGATGGAGTTCTATAACCCCAACAATTGATCTGGTAAATGCCTACTGGAAAAAAGATGGAACTGCCTTTACGCCCCCTTCTAATGCTACAAGAGCTTCAAATTATAATAATGGTAATCCAAATAACATCTATCTGGATGAATTTAAAGACAGAGATACCCGTTTATATGCAAGTATTATGCACCCAAACGGACCTTGGTCTTACTTAAAAGGTTTTGGCACAAACCAGCTATTCACATGGAGCAAAGGAGCAAACAATACATCGAAAATTGGCTATAACTACAAAAAGATGGCTGATTATAACTCGCTGGATGAGAACTTATATGCAAGTAATAATTTTATGCTTATTCGTTATGCAGAGGTATTGCTTACTTATGCTGAAGCAAAAAATGAATTTTCAGGGCCAGAAGCCTCTATTTATGATGCATTAGACCAAATCAGAAGTAGAGTAGGTATGATAGGAATTAGCAAAGCACAAACAAAAGAAACCCTGAGAGACATTATCAGAAATGAAAGAAGAATAGAACTGGCAAATGAAGGACACAGATTCTATGATATTAGAAGATGGAAGATTGCACCAAATGTAATGAAAACAGTTTATGATATTACAAATACACAGGTTGGAACAAGAGTTTGGAATGATAGATTTTACAGATTTCCTTATCCTCAAAAAGCTGTGGATTTAAATCCAAAATTAAAAGAAGCTCAAACTGCGAAAGGATATTAAGTATAGATGAAAAACAATTAGTAAATGAAGTTGATGATACTTCTGGTGCTTTGGCTGGAATATCATTGGCAGGTATTGGTAATACTAGGATTGTCATTGCTAAGATTAGCGTTAGGATCAAGAAATGGATATTCAATTATCTATCTAATTAATCAATAAATAAACACTTTATGAAAAACAAATTATTTTTGTTGATATTATTTATATCTATAATCCACAATGGTCAGGATTTTTCTTCAAAAAAAAATAGAATGGAAGAAGATATTGAGTATGAAATT
>Ga0307412_10000103_pt1 | contig 69660 bp, 67 predicted proteins | sample DK1Cmetagenome_3_FD_203823 | JGI IMG/M metagenome (GOLD analysis project Ga0307412, IMG submission 203823) | Maize rhizosphere microbial communities from greenhouse at UC Davis, California, United States - DK15-C-1 | ecosystem: Host-associated > Plants > Roots > Rhizosphere > Soil | place: USA...
CGGCGCCTGCACATCGAATTCCGCTGCCTGCTGCGCAGCACCGGGCAGTCGCTGGAGGCGCTGACGTATTGGCTGCTGGCGCTGGAAGTGGAATTCGATGTGCTGGCGCCGGCGTCCCTGGCGCAGCGCTTTCAGGTCGCGGGCGAACGGGTCGCCCGCATGCTGCAACGGCGCGACACCGCTACGCCGCAGCAGGCTGAGCACCCGGAGCTACCGTAGCGATCCGCTACCTGAACAGCTTCACGCCGGCTGTGCGATTCGGTTCTTCGAATCGATCTCTGTCCCCACCCCTATGCCATCAGGCCAACGCAGGCACATATTGCGCCAGCAGCGACCTGCCGTAGGGCGAAGCCAGGAAAAGAAAAGCGGCGATGTTGGCCGCTACGGTGATCCAGAACACCATACGGAAAGCCGGTTTTACCGACTTGTGCCGTAGCCATTCCTGCGCGATCAACGCACCGGGCCAGCCCCCCACCAGCGCCAGGACATGCAACGTCTTTTCGGGCGTTCTTTGCCGATTGGCGCGTGCGGCCGCTTTATCCACGGCGTAGACGGTGAATGTCAGCGCGCTGAGCGCAAGGTAGCCCAGCCCCACGGCGAGCGGCACCCGCCATAGCAGGGCTGCCGATCCATACGCAAAGACGAACGCCGCCAGCAGCAGCAATGGGATGCCAATTTTCCGCCTCGTGCGACGCGCTGGGGTTCGTTGGACCGAGGCAGTCATCGCGCTATTCCGTCGCCAGGTAGGCCTGGCCGCTGGGCTTCACGTGGGGCGCCAGGTCCGCAAACGGCAGCCGCGCAAGCGTGCCCAGGCAGATGCCCGATGCGTGGCCCACGCCGGATACCGACAGGCTGAGCGTGCCGGGCGCCTCGGCGCCCAAGGCCAGGTAATCCGGCCAGAGCAGGGCGCAACCGTCCTTGGATGTGTCTTCCGTACGGCCCTCGGCTTCGGCGGCGGCCAGCGTGCGCTGCGTGGCGGCGACGATGGCCAGCAGCGTCGGGCTTGCCTGGACGCGCCCGTCAGGACGCGAGACATAGGCGTCGAAGACGCGGTTCCAGTCCAGGATGTCTCCGCGCAGCAAGTCGTAGGTATAGGGTTCGAAATGATTGAAGGGATGGGCGCCGCCGCAATCCAGGCTTCCGCGCTCGGTCACCGTCATGAGGGCGCGCGAGAGCCAGCTGACGGAGATGGCTTCTTCATCGTAATTGCCCAGCGTGCCGCTGTTCGGGATGTCGCTGGTGTAGGCCTGGGCCAAGCATTGCAGCGCCTCCAGGTTTTTACGCCAGTGGCGCTGCTCCAGCAGATGATTGACGCGCCGGACGACTTGCTCGTCGGGATGCCGGCTCAGCCGCGGATAAGGAAACAGGGTGCGCGGGTCGCGCCACATCCGGTAGGCGACTGCGCCGTTGCCGACCTCTTCGCCGAAGGGCTCGGCGTGTCCGGCCATTTTCAGGGTGTCGTAGGGCGCGGTTTCGGCGTTGACGTCCGGGTAGGTTTGAACGCCGTTGCGAATCACGCCTGGCGCGGCGGCTCGTGTGTCGTATTGCGCGACACGCCGAAGTTCGAAGCCGCGTCGCTTACCGCTGCGCGCGTCAGTCCAGGTGCCGCGATAGCCCTGGGCGTCGCGCGTGCCCTGCCAGGTGGCCGCAGTGGGTGGCGTATCGGGTGGCGTGTTCGCGGAAGCCCGGTTGCTCGTCGCCTTCCAGTTCGGCGGCGGTTCGGCCAATGCCTGTTCGGCGCCTTGCAGAGGAATGTCGACGCCGGCTTTCGGATAGAAGTAGCGGCCGGTCAGCACGCCGTTATCAGCCACCTGGGCGTCCAGTTCCATCACGACTTCGCCGGCGCCGTCCAGGGTGCCGCTATAGACGATGCGCTGCGCAGCGTGGGCGGAGGGGTTGGCCAGCGCTGCCAGCGCCAGCGCGGCAGGAAGCAAACGGGTAAGGCGGGCCAAGCGGACAAGCAGAGGGGGCATCAAGATCACCGTCCGGGGCGGGTTCGCGAAATCGAATAAGGGACACCGCGTGAATATACCGGAGCCCCCCGCGAATCCGCGGCCGCAGCGATACGGTGAGGCGCCTGTTCATTGCTGAACGGGCGGTCAGGCATCAATCATCCAGCGACGGCACCGTGCCGATCTGCGTCAGGATGCGGGGCGATTCCATGTCGCCGGTTTCTTTATCGATCCACACTTCATAGGCGGCGACCCCCGCGAACTTGGCAGCCATGGAATTGGCGATTCGGATAGCCCCGAATTCGCTGCTGGCCGGACGGATTTCACCTGGCGAGACACCGTTGGCGGCGGCGCGATAGGGAACGACGATGTACTGAACAAGATGAGCGGCTTCGGACACAGGATTCTCCTGGACGACGGTTTTACGGGCGAGCGAAATGTATCACGGGTAACTGTGTTTTTGTACAGTATTTTTTGACGTTGCGGGAATAAAATCCCGCTGACGGGAAAACCCCTAGCGCGTGGAGATTGCCGGATTTCCACGCCGCCTCTATTATTTTCGAAAATCTTATGATTTTTATAAATAGAGGCCAAGGGATGACATCGAACCGGTACGACGCCTATCGCGAAGACACCGCCGGGCGCGCCAATGTGGCCGACTCGCCGGAGCGTATCGCCTACTACCAAGCGCTGGCGGGCCTGGAGACGGGCGCGCTGTGGACGGTGGCGAACAAGATCGAACCCTGGGCGCCGCGGTCGGCGTCGGTGCCCGTGGTGTGGCGCTATCAAGAGCTGCGCGGCCATGTGCTGCGTTCCGCCGAACTGGTGTCGCCCGAAGAAGCGGGCCGGCGCGTCATCTATCTGAACAATCCCGGCCGGCGCGACGTGGCGGCCGCCGTGGGCTGGCTGTATTCGGGCCTGCAGGTGATGCAGCCCGGAGAACTGGCTTCGGCGCACAAGCATTCGCATTCCGCGCTGCGGTTCATCATGGAAGGCCAGGGCGCCTACACCGTGGTCGACGGCCACAAGATGACGCTGGGCGCGAACGATTTCGTGTTGACGCCCAACGGCACCTGGCACGAGCACGGCGTGTCCGAGGACGGCACCACCTGTATCTGGCAGGACGGCCTGGACATCCCGCTGGTCAATGCCCTTGAGGCCGGCTTCTACGCCGTGCATCCCGACCTGAACCAGGCGGTGACCTACCCCGTGGACGACACCAGCGCGGCCTGGGGCCATGCGGCGTTGCGGCCGCAGGTGTCGGGTTGGACGAAGCCCTATTCGCCGCTGTTCAAGTACGAATGGGAACCCACCTACGAGGCGCTGCGCCGCTATGCGCGCACCACTGCCGGCAGCCCGTACGACGGCATCCTGCTGGAATACGTGAACCCGGCGACCGGCGGCTCGGTCATGCCCACCATCGGCGCCAGCATGCAATTGCTGCGTCCCGGCGAGCACACCAAGGCGCACCGCCACACCGGCAGCTTCATCTATCAGGTCGCCAAGGGCAGCGGCTTTTCCATCATTGACGGCAAACGCTATGACTGGACGGAACGCGACATCTTCTGCGTCCCGTCCTGGGCCATCCACGAACACGCCAACCTGTCGTCCAACGACGACGCCTGCCTGTTCTGCTTCAACGACCTGCCGGTGATGCGGTCGCTGGCGCTCTACCGCGAAGAAGCGGTCAAGGAAAACGACGGCCATCAAGTGCTGATCTAGCGTCGCCCGACCCCTTTCGAATTTTCATCCGCCGCGCGGGTGTCGTTCCGCGCGCCTGGCTCAACTCGTCTTGAATCTATGGAGTTCCTATGCGATTGGTGACTTTTCGCGCTCATCCCACTGCCGCCGCACGGCTTGGCGCGCTGGCTGAAGGCTATGTGATCGACCTGGCCCTGCTGGGTCGCGCCGGGGGCGTGGACCTGCCCGATGACATGCTGGCATTCATCGACCTGGGCCCCGTGGCCGTCGCGCAGGCCAGCCGGCTGATGGAGTCGTATCGGGGGAATTGGCCCGTGGGCACGGCGCTGCCGCAGGAAAACGTGAAGCTGCTGGCGCCGATTCCGCGGCCGCGCAAGAACATCTTCGGCATCGGCCTGAACTATGTGGAGCACGTGGCGGAATCCAGCCGCACGCTGGACACTTCGGCCGACTTGCCCAAGCAGCCGGTGATCTTCTCCAAACCGCCCACCACCGTCATCGGCCCGGGCGATGCCATCGAGCACAACGCCAAGATCACGCAGCAGCTGGACTGGGAAGTCGAGCTGGCCGTGATCATGGGCCGGCGCGCCTCGCGCGTGGCGGAGGCCGACGCGCTGTCGTACGTGTTCGGCTACAGCGTCATGCTGGACATGAGCGCGCGCGACTGCCGCCGTGCCGGCCAGTGGATCTATTCGAAAGGCCAGGACACCTACGCGCCGTTCGGCCCCTGCATCGTCACCGCCGACGAAATTCCCGATCCGCAGGTGCTGGACCTGTGGCTGACGGTCAATGGCGAAAAGAAGCAGGGTTCCAACACGCGGCACATGCTGTTCAAGGTGCCGTTCCTGATTTCGGACATCAGCGCCGGCATCACGCTGGAGCCGGGCGACATCATCGCCACCGGCACGCCAGAGGGCGTCGGCGCGGGCCGCAAGCCGCAGGAATGGCTGTGGCCGGGCGATGTGGTGGTGGCGTGCGTGGAAGGCATCGGCACGCTGCGTCATCCGGTGGTGGCGGTCTAGCGCTACAGGCGATCGGGCCGGCCGCCAGGCGGGCAACGCTGTCTTCAAGGGGAAAAACATGATCAAGAAACAAAAAGTGGGCGGCGTGGCCGCCGCGTTGTCCGCCGCATTGGGCGCCATCGCCGCGATGGGGGCCGCGCAGGCCGCGGACCCCGTCAAGATTGGCTTCATCGCCACGTTGTCCACGCCGGCCGGCTACATCGGCGAAGACGAGCGCGACGCCTTCAACCTGGCGATCAAGCAAGGCGGCGGCAAGCTGGGCGGCGTGCCGGTGCAATTGGTCATCGAAGACGACGGCCTGAAGCCCGCCAACGCCAAGCAGGCGGCCGACCGCTTGCTGCAATCGGGCGTGAAGCTCTTTACTGGCGTGAATTTCTCGAACGTGCTGGCTGCCGTCGTGCCCAGCGTGGTGAAGTCGGGCGCGTTCTACGTGAGCCTGAACCCCGGGCCTTCGAATTTCGCTGGCGAAAAGTGCGATCCCAACTACTTCGTGGCGTCCTATCAGAATGACGCCTTCCATACGGCCGGCGGCGTGGCGGCCAACGAACTGGGCTACAAGCGCGTGGTGCTGCTGGCGCCCAACTACCAGGCCGGCCGCGACGCGATCGAAGGCTTCAAGCGCACCTACAAGGGCGAAGTGGTGGCCGAGATCTACACCAAGCTGGACCAGTCCGACTTTTCGGTGGAGTTGGCGCGGGTGCGCTCGCTGGCGCCCGAAGCCATCTACCAGTTCCATCCGGGCGGCACCGGCATCAACTTCGTCAAGCAGTACGCGGCGGCGGGCTTGAACAAGAGCATCCCGATGCTGATGCCCAGCTTTTCGATGGATGCGCGCATGATCCAGGCGACGGGCGACGCGTCGGCCGGGTCGTACACCACCGGCATCTGGTCGCAGGACTTCGACAATCCGCAGTCCAAGGCATTCGTGAAGGCGTTCAAAGAGGCCTACGGCCGCGTGCCGACGGACTACGCGATGCAGGCATACGACACCGCCAACCTGATCGGCGCGGGCCTGAAGGCCACCGGCGGAGACCTGTCGAAGGCGGCGGAGTTCCGGGCGGCGCTGCGCAAGCCGGCGTTCACGTCCTTGCGCGGCACGTTCAGCATGAACACCAACCAGCATCCCATCCAGGATCTCTACCTGATGCGCATCGGGAAAGACAGCGACGGCACCTTGTCGCCGCATCTGGTGCGCAAGCTGGTGGCCGACGATAAGGACGCCTACGCTCAATTCTGCAAGATGCCATCATGACGCTTCTGTTCGAACAGCTGCTGAACGGCCTGCAGTTCGGCGCCATGCTTTTCATGCTGGCGGCCGGACTGACGCTGATCTTCGGGATCATGGGCGTCGTGAACCTGACCCATGGGTCCTTCTACATGGTGGGCGCGTACTGCGCGGCCTACGCCATCGGCACCACCGGTTCCTTCCTGGCGGGCGTGCTGGCCGCGTTGCTGGGCGCGGGCCTGTATGGCGTGTCGGTTGAAGTGCTGGTGATCCGCAAGCTGTATAAGCGCGACCACCTCTACCAGGTGTTGGCCACCTTTGGCCTGCTGCTGTTTTCGAACGAAGCGGTCAGCCTGATCTTCGGCCGGCGGCCGCCGCTGGTGAGTATCCCGTCGTTTCTCGAAGGCGCGGTGACGCTGGCGCCGGGGTTCCAATATCCGGTGATTCGTCTGTCGTTCATCGCGATCGGCGCGCTGGTGGCCGTGGGCCTGTGGTGGCTGGTCAACCGCACGCGCATCGGCATGCTGATCCGTGCCGGCGCCGACGACCGCGAAATGGTGGACGCGCTGGGCGTGGATATCCGCAAGTTGTACACGCTGGTATTCGGCCTGGGCGCTTTGCTGTGCGGCCTGGCGGGCGTGATGGCCGCGCCGTTGCTGGCCGTCGAGATCGGCATGGGCGAACGCATCCTGATCACCACCTTCGTGGTCATCGTGATCGGCGGCGTCGGGTCGGTGCGCGGCGCCCTGGCGGGCGCCTTGCTGGTGGGCATGGTGGACAGCCTGGGGCGGGCCTTCCTGCCGCAGCTGTTGTCCACGGTGTTCTCGCCCGCCACGGCGGACCCGCTGGCCGCTGGCCTGGCGTCGGCCAGTATCTATGTACTGATGGCGATCGTGCTGATCGCCAAGCCGGGCGGCTTGTTTCCGGCGCGAGGATGATGATGGCAAAGACTCTTTCGAATCGCGCCCGCTGGGGCCTGGGCGGCCTGACCGTCCTGATTCTGCTGCCGGCCGCGGCGCTGGCGTCGGGTTCGCCGTTTCTGATCGGCGTGGTGACGCGCTTCCTGATCTACGGGCTGGCCGCGGTCAGCCTGGACCTGGTGATCGGGTACGGCGCCATGGTCAGCTTCGGCCACGCCATGTTCTTCGGGCTGGGCGGCTATGCGGTGGGCATCATCGCCTTCCATACCGCCGAAGCCGGGCCGATCTTTGGCTGGGCGGGCAGCAACGCGGCGCTGGTGGTGTGGCCGATCGCGCTTGCCGTATGCGCGCTGGCGGGCTGGATCTTCGGCTACCTGGCGCTGCGCACCCGGGGCGTGCAGTTCATCATGATCACGCTGGCGTTCGGCCAGATGGTGTATTTCGTGCTGGTGTCGTTGCAGTTCTACGGCGGCGATGACGGGCTGATGATTCCCCAGCGCAACGTGTTGCCGGGCATCAATCTGGAAAGCCCGACGGTGTTCTATTACGTGTGCCTGGCGGTGCTGACGGCGTGGACGCTGTTCTGCATCCGGGTCACCAATTCGCGTTTCGGCATGGTGCTGCAGGCGCTGCGCCAAAGCGAACGGCGCGCGGTGAACCTGGGCGTGGCGCCTACCCCGTACCGGTTGAGCGCCTTTGTGCTGTCCGCGGTGGGCACGGGGCTGGCCGGCGTGCTGTGGGCCAACTATGCCGGGCTGGTGACGCCGGACATGGCCGCGTGGACCAAGTCGGGCGAATTGATGGCCATCGTGATCCTGGGCGGCGTGGGCACGCTGCTGGGGCCGATCGCGGGTGCGGCGGTGTTCCTGGGCCTGGAGCAGCTGCTGTCGTCCCTGACCGAACACTGGTTGCTGTACATGGGGCCGATCCTGGTGCTGGTGGTGTTGTGGGGCCAGAAGGGCCTGTTTGGAAAACTGCTGGAGACCCGTCATGCCGACTGATGCAAGCACAAGCCTGCTGCGCCTGACGCAGCTGCGGAAGGCTTTTGACGCGGTGGTGGCCACCAACGGCGTGGACCTGGACGTGCAGGCGGGCGAGATCCACGCCATCATCGGCCCGAACGGCGCCGGCAAGTCCACGCTGATCGCGCAGATCTGCGGCGAGATCCGGCCAGACTCCGGCAGCATCCACCTGAACGGCCAGGACGTGACGGCGCTGCGCGCCTTCGAGCGTGCGCGCCTGGGCCTGGGCCGCTCGTTTCAGATCACCGAGCTTTGCCACGAATACACCGCGCTGGAAAACGTGATCCTGTCGCGCATGCTCAAGGGCGGCCGGGCCTTCCAGGCCTGGACCAACCCGCGGCATGACGCGGCACTGAAGGCCGATGCCATGCAGTGGTTGACGCATGTGGGCCTGCAAGACCGCCGCCATGTGCGGTCGGCGGATCTGGCGCACGGCGAAAAACGGCAGCTGGAGCTGGCCGTGGCGCTGGCGCGGTCGCCGCGGCTGTTGCTGCTGGACGAGCCCATGGCCGGCATGGGGCCCGAGGAGTCGGCGCGCATGACGCGGTTGCTGCAAGGCATGAAAGGCGACTACGGCATCCTGCTGGTGGAACACGACATGGATGCCGTCTTCGCCCTGGCCGACCGCATCAGCGTGCTGGTCTATGGCCGCGTGGTGTTCAGCGGCACGCCCGACGAGGTGCGGCGCCATCCGGAGGTGCGCGCGGCCTATCTGGGAGAAGAAAATGTTGACGGTTGACGGGCTGACCGGCGGTTACGGTTCCAGCAAAGTGCTGTTCGGCATGTCGTTCGAGGCCAGCGAAGGCGAGGTGATTTCGCTGATCGGCCGCAACGGCATGGGCAAGACCACCACCATCAAGACGTTGATGGGCATGCTTCCCGCCACCGGCGGCGCCGTGCAGTTCCGTGGCCAGACACTGGGGAAGGCCGCGCCCAGCACGATCGCGCGGCTGGGCGTGGGCCTGGTGCCGGAAGGGCGGCGCGTGTTCGGCTCGCTCTCGGTGCAGGAAAATCTGGTGGCGACGGCGCGTTCGGCCAAGGGCGGTTGGGACCTGGAACGCGTCTATGCGTTGTTCCCGCGCCTGAAGGAGCGCCGCGCGCAGTCGTCGCGCACCTTATCCGGCGGCGAGCAGCAGATGCTGGTGGTGGGCCGCGCGCTGATGACCAACCCCAAGCTGCTGATCCTGGACGAAGCCACCGAAGGGCTGGCGCCGCTGATCCGGCAAGAGATCTGGCGCTGTCTGCGGGCCTTGAAAGGCGAGGGGCAGACCATCCTGGTCATCGACAAGAACCTTCCCGAGATGGCCACGCTTGTCGACCGCCACTACATCGTGGACAAGGGCCGGGTGGCGTGGTCGGGCAAGCCGGCCGAGCTGTCCGCGCAGCCGGAACTGGCGCAGCGCTATCTGGGGATATGACGCAGGTAGAATGACCCGCCCGCGTGCGGGCCGGCGGGCAAACCGCCGACATCTGGAGAGCATGTTGAAGCCAAGAATCAAAGCTTCCCGCCAGGACGACGCAGGATCGGACGGGAACGCTGAAGTAGAGGAAATCACGCTGTCCGAGCAGGTCTACCGCCTGCTGCGGCGCGACATCATGAGCGGCGCCTTCGCACCCGGCCAATCCCTGCGGCTGGAACTGCTCAAGCAACGCTACGGCAGCAGCTTTTCTCCCATCCGCGAGGCGCTGAACCGCTTGCGCAGCGAACGCATGGTCATCAACACCACGTCGCGCGGGTTCAGCATTGCGCCGTTGTCGGTCGAGGAAATGTGGGACGCCTGTGAAACCCGCATCCTGATCGACTGCGATGCGCTCCGGCGTTCGCTGGCCAACGCCGACGATGCCTGGGAAGCGCGGCTGGTTGGCGCCTTCCACGCTTTGACGCTGGCCGCGCAGCGGGCAGGCGACGCGCACCCGCCTTCCGAAGCGCTGGAGGAATTGCTTGAGGCGCGGCACCTGGATTTCCACCATGCGCTGATTGGCGCGTGCCGCTCGCATTGGCTGCTGGACCTGTCCACGCAGCTCTACGCGCAAACCGAGCGTTACCGCCGGCCGGCGCGTGCCGGCGCCACGGCCTACGGGCCAGAGCGCAATGTCGACGACGAGCACCGCCAGTTGCTGGACGCCGCGATCTCGCGCGACGTCGAGGGGTCGATCGCCATGCTGGCGGCGCACTACCGCAAGACCGCGCAATTCATCGAACGCATCATTTCGCAGCCCGACACGCAGGCCCGCCATGCATGACACGGATATCGACCTTTTCTTTCCCACTATCGCCGAACGCGAAGTCCAATACAACGCGCGCGAATCCGTGCCGGATTTCGACGCTTGCGTGCGGCGCTATGCCGAGTCGTCGGCGCGCGTGCGCACGCGCCGTCCCGGCGTGCTGGATCTGCGCTACGGCATGGGCCACGACGAACGGCTGGATTTGTTCCTGCCCGCGGCCTCGCACGCGCCGGCGCCGCTGTTCGTGTTCATCCACGGCGGCTATTGGCGGGCGCAGCGCAAGGAAGACGCGCCGGTAATGGCCGAGGCGTTCAATGCCGCCGGCGCCGCCGTCGCGACGCTTGAGTACACGTTGGTGCCCGAAGCGACGCTGGGCGAAGTGGTGCGCGAAGTGCGTTCCGCCGTGGCGTGGCTGTACCGGAACGTCGCCGCCTACGGGGTGGACCCGAACCGTCTGTACGTCGGCGGCAGTTCGGCCGGCGGCCATCTGGCCGGCATGCTGGCCGCGCCCGACTGGCCCGCCCGGTACGGCGTGCCGGACGATGTGATCAAGGGCACGCTGGCGCTGAGCGGGCTGTTCGATTTGCGGCCGCTGTGCGACATCCTGCCCAATACATGGTTGCAGCTGACGCCCGAACAGGCGGCTCACCAGAGTCCGATCTTCCACCTGCCGGAACGCGCCGGCCCGATGCTGCTGGCCGTGGGCGGGCTGGAAACGCAGGGTTTCAAGAACCAGACCCGTGCGTTCGAAGCCGCCTGGAACGGGGCAGGCCTGGCGTCCACGCGCATCCCCACGCCGCACTGCAACCACTTCGATCTGGTCAACGAACTTGAGGACCCGGCCAGCGAACTGACCCGGGCCACATTGGCGATGATGGGGCTGGGCGCGCGTTGAGCGTGCCGGCGGGTCAATCGCGTAAGCTTCCCCTTCATGGCCGACCTGAAACTCCTTGAAGACCTGATCGCGTTGGCGCGCACCGGCAGTTTCGTGCGCGCGGCCGAACTTCGCCACGTGACCCACCCCGCTTTCGGGCGGCGCATCCGGGCGCTGGAGGCCTGGGCAGGCGCGCCGCTGGTCGAACGGCAGCATTTGCCGGTCACCTTGACGCCGGAAGGCGAGGCGCTGCTGAAGACGGCCACTCAGGTGGTCGAGCAGATGGGGCTGGTGCGTCACCGCATCCGCAGTTCCGGCGCCGGGGGCGAAGCCGTGTTGCGCATCGCTACCGGACGCAGCCTGGCCCGCACGCTGGTGGCGGACTGGATCGCCCGGCTGCGGCACCGCACGCCCAAGGTGCTGACCGAAGGCACGCAGGTGGAACTATCCACCGGCAAGGCGCAGGACCTGGTGGTGCGGCTGGAGCAGGGCAAGGTGGACTTGCTGTGCTGCTACGAGCACCCGGCGCTGTCGGTGCCGCTCAGCCCGGCGCGCTATCGCTACATGACGTTGGCGACCGACAAGCTGGTGCCGGTCAGCCAGGTGGATGCGCGCGGCCGCGCCCGCTATGCCTTGCAGGACGGCGGCGCGCCGGTGCCGTTGATCACGTATACCGGCGGTCTGGCGATGGAGCGCATCGTCGGCGACCGCCTCGAGACCACGCCTTACGCGTTGACGCCGTTCGTGCGCAGCGATTCCCTGGACGCCGCGCATGGCGCCGTGGCCAAGGGCGTGGGCGTGGCGTGGCTGCCGTGGTCCATGGTGGCGGCCGATTGCCGCCGGGGCGCGTTGGTCGCGCTGGGCGGGCGCAGCGAAGAAATCGCCTTCGAGGTGCGCCTGTACCGGCCACGCGCGCGGCTGACGGACCTGGCGGAAGCCGCCTGGGAAGCCACCGCCAATCGCAAGGCCTGACGCGCAAGCGCCGTCGCCAAGCCGGATAAGCACGAAGATGTGCTGTTTTGGCACGAACGGCACGGGTGTGCCCCGTGAAAATACGGGGCTAAACCTCAAACGAGACGGCAACGCCGTCCACTCACAGCACCCCAAGGAAGAAAACATGACGTCCATTCTGCATCCGCTGCGTGCAGCGCTTGTTGCGCTCTGTGCCGCCTCGGCCCTGGCGGTCGCGCCTGCCGCGTCCGCCGCCGATTACCCCGCCCGCAGTGTGTCGCTGATCGTCGGCTATCCCGCCGGCGGCAGCCTCGATCTGACCGCCCGCCTGTTGGGCGAAGAACTGGGCAAGCGCCTGGGCCAGACCGTGGTGGTGGAAAACGTGGGCGGCGCCGGCGGCACGATCGGCGCCCAGCGCGTGGCGCGCGCCGCGCCCGACGGCTATACGATTTTCCTGGGCTCCACCAATGAAATGGTGATCGCCCGCATGATCAACACCGCGGTCAAGTACGACAGCGCAAAGGACTTCACCCCGTTGGGGCTGGTGGCGTCGCAGCCGATGCTGCTGGCGGCCAGCAAGAATTCGGGCGTGAAGACCGCGGCCGATTACCTGAAGAAGCTGCGCGGCGCTGAACCCGGCACCTTCAACTATGGTTCGTCGGGCGTGGGCACCACGCTGCACCTGGCGGGCGAAATGATCAACCAGGCCACCGGCACCCGCGCCGAGCACGTGCCGTACCGCGGCGTGTCGCCGCTGGTCACGGACCTGATGAGCGGCCAGCTGGACTACGGCATGCTGGTGCTGTCCTCGGGGCTGCCGCAAGTGCGCAGCGGCAATATCGTGGCGCTGGGCCTGACCGAGAACAAGCGGTCGCCGGCTGCGCCCGAGATCGCCCCGCTGGCGGCAACGCCGGGCTTCGAGTCGGTCGACATCAACCTGTGGTTCGCGCTGTACGGCCCGGCCGGCTTGCCCGAGCCCGTCGCCGCCAAGCTGCGCGGCGTGCTGGATGAAACGCTGAAGTCGGACGCTTTCCGCGCCAAGATGCAGGAAGCCGGCGGCGAAGTGGCCAAGCCGGGCATCGACCTGGCGGCCTATCAGGCGGAAGAAACGAAGAAGTACGGCGCCTTGGTCAAGGCGGCGAAGATCGAGGCGCAATAACCTCGACGCGCAATAACCCGGCTTCCGCCGTTTCAGGCTTTTACCCATCGCCATACCAGGCAGACAAGCGGACATCATCATGGAATTCAAGCTTCCCGTTCCCGACCTGAGCGCCGAGCGCGCCGGCAACACCGATACGCCGGGCGTCTGGCATTTTGATTCAGGCGTGCCGGGCCGGGCGCTCATGGTGTCCGCGCTGGTACATGGCAATGAACTGTGCGGCGCCTGGGCGCTGAAGGATCTGCTGGCCGCCGGCGTGAAGCCGCGCCGCGGCAGCTTGACGCTGGCCTTCTGCAACCTGGATGCCTTCGACCGGTTCGACCACGCCAACCACGACGCCTCGCGCTTCGTGGCCGAAGACATGAACCGCGTCTGGAGCGCCGAGCGCCTGGACAATCCGACCACGCCGGACCGCCAGCGCGGCGCCGCGCTGCGCCCGTGGGTGCAACGCGCGGACTGGCTGCTGGACCTGCATTCCATGCACGAGCCGGGCGCGCCCTTGCTGCTGACCGGCGTCCTGCCGCGCAACATCGCGCTGGCGCGCCGCCTGAAGGCGCCGCAACACGTGATCGTGGACGCGGGCCACAAGGACGGCGTGCGCATGCGCGACTTCGCGCAGTTCGGCGATCCCGCACGCGAAGATGCCTGCGCCTTGCTGATCGAATGCGGGTTCCACGGCGAGCTGGCCTCGCGCGATGTGGCGCGCGACATGGTGGCGCGCATGCTGGTGGAATCCGGCGTGATTGATGCAACGGACGTGCCGGCCGGCTGGCTGATGCCCGATCCCGCCGCGCAGCGCGTGCTGGAAGTGACCAATGCGGTGGTTGCGCCGTCGATGGATTTGCGATTCGCGCAAGGCTGGACGGGGCTTGAAACGCTGGAGCAGGCGGGTTCGGTAATCGGTTGGGCGGACGGCCAGCCCATCGTGACGCCCTACGACCATTGCACGCTGATCATGCCGTCATTGCGGCAGTTGAAGCCCGGCGTGACGGTAGTGCGGCTGGCGCGAGACTACGCGGGCTGATTGCCGCCAGGATGGGCGTCGCGCAAGCGTTCGTTTGCGAGGGCCCGACTGCAAGCGCCGTCTGCAAGCGCCCGTCTGCAATGACCCGGCATTTCAGCGCGGGCCACCCATCAAGCATCGGTTTGGTCGGGCAGAGCCCGCGTTATTTCTGCGGCGTGTAGCGCAGTTCGTCCAGCTGGTATCCCTGGGCGGTTGCGGCGGCCAGCGCCTTGTCCAGGTCTTCCTTGGGCAGTTGCGGCGAACGCGCCAATATCCACAGGTATTTGCGGTCGGGCGTGCCGACGACGGCCCAGCGGTATTCCGGGTCCAGGCCGATCACCCAGTAGTCGCCTTTGAACGGCTTGGCGAACGACACTTCAAGCTTGGCGTTGTTGCTGCCTTCCACGACGGTTGCGGTGCCCGATGCCGAATCGATATCGCCGTCCTTGGTGCGACAGCGGTTGTTCACGCCCACGGTGCCGTCGCCATGCACGGTGTATTCGGCGGTGGTGTCTCCCACGCAGTTGCGCTGGAAGAACATGGGGAAATTCGCGATTTCGTACCACATGCCGGCGTAACGCTTCAGGTCCACCGATTCCACGGTCTGCATGGCCGGCGGCGCGGCATGGCTGATTCCCGCCATGCTGGCAGCCAAGGCCAGCAAGAATGTTGCAGTGCGGCGCATGGAAAAAACCTCCTGATTGACTGACGTGGTTCGCAGCGCCGGCCAAGCGGGCGCCGCGAACCTGAACCCTAACGATACGCCTATTTGCGCGGGGCCTTCAGCGCCTCGTGGTAGCGCGCGACATAGGTGGCGAAATCCACCGTGTCCGACTGTTCGATGCGCTGCTGCTCGATCGCGGACTGCACCGCGGCTTGCTCATAGGCGGCGGCAAGATCCGGCGGCAGGGCTTGCGCGCGCAGCGTCTCGGCGTGCTGGCGGCTTTGCTGCAGCGAATAGTCATGGAACGACAGGCCGCTGCGCTTGAGCGAGTCCAGCAGACGCGCCGACGGCGTGGCGTCCGGCTGATCAAGCTTGGCGCGCTGCGCGTCCAGCGCCTCGGCGTAGGCGCTGCCGCCCAATGCGGAATCGAACAGCGCCGCGTACGGCGCGATCTGATCCAGCAGTTCATGGCCCCACTGCGTCAGCCCCACCGGCTGGCCTTCGCGGTCCAGCATCAGGCCGGGCTTGCGGCCTTCCTTGACCACCATCGAGAAGTTGTCGGCGCTGCGTTGACAGTAGCCGTTGGCGGGGAAGAAGGGGCTGTCGGAAGTCGTGCAGAACAGCAGGAACGCGTCGACGAAACGGCTGGTGCTGGCGTCGATGCCCACGGGCGAATCCGGGTCGATGTCCAGGCAGCGCACTTCCACGTATTGCACGCCACGTTCGGCCAGCGCCGTGATGGGGCGTTCGCAGCGGCCGGTGGCGCGCTTGGGGCGGATGCTGGAGTAGTACTCGTTTTCGATCTGCAGTACGTTGGTGTTCAGCTGAATCCATTCGCCGTTTCGGTGCGTGCCAAGCTTCTGGTAATCCGGCCAGGGTTGGGTCACGGCGTCGTAGAGGCGGCCCAGGAACGTGTCCAGGTCGTTGTAGCAAAGCTTCAGCTGCGACTGCGCCTTGTTCTGGTAGCCCAGGTCGCTCATGCGCAGGCTGGTGGCGAAGGGCAGATACAGCGTGTGGTCGCCCAGACGTTCAAGCGGATGCTCGCGGCCGCGCAGGAAGTCGCTGGCCAGCGCGGGCGCGGCGCCAAACAGGTACATCAGCAGCCAGGAGTAACGCGTGAAATTTCGGATTAATCCGATATAGCCACGCGAACGGCGATCCTGCACCGAACCCGGTTGGGTATCCAGCACGGACCAGAGGTCTTCGGTCAATGAAAAGTTGTAGTGCACGCCGGCGATGCATTGCATCGTCTTGCCATAGCGCTCCGCCAGCCCGCGGCGGTACACGTGCTTGAGCATGCCGGTGTTGGACTTGCCGTACCAGGCGATGGGGATGTCCGCTTCGTCGGGCAGGGTGGCGGGCATGGACTGGTTCCAGATCAGTTCATGGTCCAGCACGCTGTAGACGTGACGGTGGGTATGGGTAAGTTCGGTCAGCAGCGCGTCTACATCCGTGTGCGTGCCGGTGATCAGTTCAAGCAGCGATTCGGAATAGTCGGTGGTGACGTGTTCGTTGGTCAGCGCTGAACCCAGGCCGGCCGGGTGCGGCGTGCGGGACAGGATGCCCTGTTCGTCCACGCGCAGGCCTTCTTTCTCGATGCCTCGCAGCGTCTGGGTCAGCAGCGAGCGGTTGGCCTCTAGGCGGGAGAGGCGATTGGCGGCGGTATCAGTCACGGATTCTTCTCGTTGGGGTCTGTCGCCGGATTTTACGGGGTGCCGGCTTCCTGTGCCGAGGGAGCCAGTACTGGGCGCAGGGACAATGCCTGCGCCGTGCGGGCCAACCACTCGTCCAGATCAGCATAAACCGGATCGGAAATGGGAGCGGTTTCATTGAAGATCTCGTGCCAGGCGGTGTCGTACCAGCGCAGCGTCAGCAATTCGGCCGGGGCGCGCTGGGCGAACTGACGGCTGCCTTCGGCCGCGACGATGGAGTCGTCGCCCGCCACCATCAGCAGCGTGCGGCAGGGCAGCAGCCCGGCTTCGCGCAGGGCCTCCTGGCCGCCTTCGTCCACGAAGCGGGCCAGTCTGCCCGTCATGCGGCGCCGCACCAGGGGGTCGGAACGGTAGGCTTTCACGACGGCCCGGTCGTGCGAGATCCGGGCGGGCGCCAAGCCGTGGGGCACGCGCAGGTCGGGCGCGTGCAGGGACATCCAGGTAAGGGTGCGGCGCACCCACAGCGGCACGTTAACCACGAACGGCGGCGAGCTTAGTACCAGGGCGTCCAGCTCGGCCATGCGGCGTAGCGCGATCCGCACCGCCACCAGCGCGCCCAGGCTGTGGGCCAGCAGGATCGGCGGCCGGCCCTGGGCGCGGGTCCAGGCGTGCAGCCGGTCGACGGCGTCGGTGACGAGGTCTTCCTGGTGGCTCAGCGTGGCGGCTGCGCCGCCCGAGCGGCCGTGGCCACGATGGTCGTGCGCGCCCACGGCCCAGCCGCGGGCGGTCAACCAGCGGGCCAGCCGGTCGTAGCGCCCGGCATGTTCGCTAAGGCCGTGCATCAGGTAGATGCTGGGCGTGCCCGGGCCGGTGATCGGCGGCGGCACGTTCGGCGCGGCGGACCAGACATAATTGGCCAATAACGTGCCGTCGGGCGCGGGGGTCATGGAAATCGGCGACAATTTCTGGATTCCTTGAAATGGATAGACCGTCCAGGTCCTCGGGTAATGACGATTTCATCGCTGTTTCGTTTCATGATCAAGAAAGCCGGCGTCTTTGTGGGGGTGGCGCTGGTGTTGGCCGCGTGTTCGCCCCGTTACAACTGGCGCGAAGTCGACGTGGCGGACGGTCATGTGCGTGCCGCGTTTCCGGACCGGGTCATGACGGACACCCGGGATCTGCGCCTGGATACCCATTCCTTGCGTTTTACCCTGGCGACCGCCACCGTGGGGGAAGCCGTGTTCGCGATCGGGTCGGCCCCGCTGCCGCCGGAGATCGCGGCGGACCCGACGGCCAAGCAGGCGCTGGCCCGGGCGCTGGTGGTGTCGCTGTACGCCAACATGCAGGCCCCGCCGCCCACGGAATGGCCGGCCAACGGGCAGGACATCGAGGTGCACGGCAAGGCCATGGGCAAGCCGGGATGGTTGCAGGCCAAGGTCTGGGTGACCGACACCATGCTGATCGAAGCCGTGGCGGCGGGCACGCAGGAAAGCCTGCCGGCGGAACGGGCGCGCGAGTTCCTGCGGTCGGTGGTGGTCAATCCGGCCAAGCCCGTCAAGCCGTGACGGCATCCAGCAAGCCCTGCCGCAGCGCCGCCACGACCGCGGCCCGCCGGCCCCGCACGCCAAGCTTGGCGCAGGCGTTGCGCAGATGGAAGTTCACCGTGCTTTCGCTGACGCCCAGGATGCGCGAGGTTTCCCAGCTGGTCTTGCCTGCGGCGGACCAGTACAGGCAGGCAGCCTGGCGGTCGGACAGCGCTTTGGCGGCGGGCAACGCCGACAGCGAGGTCAGTGGCGCGATGGGCGGATGGAGCGCGGACAACGGTGCGGACAACGGCGTGGACAAAGGCCCGGACAAGGGTGTGGACGGCGCCTGCAAGGACGTCTGCAACAAGGGGCGGTACGCGGACAAGCGGCGAAGGGCGGTCATGGCGGCTGTGGGCTGGACGCCCTGTAGTTGACGTGTTGCCCCATGCTGCGGCCCACGCCGCTGGCAGGCAAGCATTGATGCCGCGGCGCATCAAACTCTTTATCTCTGACGGAATAGTCGTATGTTGGCCATCACCCAGTTCTACCTGTCAGCCATCGTGCTGATGCTGCCCTTGCTGTCCTGCGTGGGCATCGGGGTGTTCTGGGGCAAGCGCGACATTCCTTTCGGCGGCGCGTTCATCACCACGCTGGTGACGTCGGTGACGACGCCGGCCCTGGTGTTCCACACGTTCGTCACGACCCATCTGGACGACCGCGCGCTGGCCGATGTGGCTGCAGCCACCCTGCTGGCGCTGCTGCTGTGCGCGGTGGTCGGCGGGTTGCTGCTGAAAGTATGGAAACTGCCCGTGCGCACCTTGCTGCCCACCGCCTTCCTGCCCAACGCCGGCAACCTGGGCTTGCCGATTTCGCAATTGGCGTTCGGCGATGCCGGCCTGTCGGTGGCGGTGGCGTTCTTTGCGGTGAACTCGTTCGTCATGCACACGGTCGCCGTGCGGCTGCTGCCCGGCGTGAACACCAAGGGCAGCTGGAAAAGCCCCATTCTTCTGGCCTCGGTGGTGGCGGTGGGGATGCGCGTGCTGCACATTCCAGTGCCGGAATGGCTGATCGAGACGGCGCGCATGCTGGGCGCCGTGACCGTGCCGCTGATGCTGTTAAGCCTGGGGCACGCCCTGGCGCTGATTCCGTCCAACGGCCTGCGCGACGGGGCCAAGGTGGCGGCGATCCGGCTCGGGGTGGGCCTGGCGGCGGGGCTGGTGGTGGTCTGGGCGCTGGATCTGGAGCCTGTCCTGGCGGGGGCGTTGACGCTGCAGATGGCCATGCCCTGCGCGGTGGTCAGCTACATGTACGCCAAGCGCTATACGCCGCTGGGCGACACCGCGGCGGGCGCGGTGCTGGTGTCCACGGTGGTGTTCTTGCTGCTGGCGCCGCTGATGCTGTGGTTCACCCGCGCCGGGGCCTAGGGCGCAGGCGGGTGTGCCCGGGGCGGCGTCAGGCCACGCCCGCCATGGTCCGCAGTTGCGCCATCAGCGCGTCCGGGATGTCCACGCCATGCTTGACCGCTTCGTCGCGCAGTTTGCGGCGGCGGTCGCCGGGCAGGCGCACGCCGTCGTCTTCCAACATGGCATCGACCAGCGTTTCGACGCGTTCCAGATAGACGTTGTTGCCCGCCAGCGCGCCGGGATCGATGGCCATGAAGGCCTGCCCCAGTCGGGCTGGGCCGCCCGCGTCCACGAAAAACGATTCCGTCTCGAAGCCAAAGTGCGCGCCCGTCAGCGCGCAGGCCAGCAGTTCGACGATCAGCGCCAGCATCGCGCCTTTAACGCCGCCCGCGGGCAGCATGCTGCCCGCCAGCCCCGCCTTGGGATCGGTGGTGGGCTGACCGGCTGCGTCAAGCGCCCAGCCCAGCGGAATGGGCTGGTTGTCGCGCGCGGCGATCATCAGCTTGCCGCGCGCCACTTGCGACAGCGACAGGTCGATCACCAGCCGCGCGCCGTTGCGGCGCGGGAAGACCGCAGCGATGGGGTTGGTGCCGAAAAGCGGCCGTTTGCCGCCCCAGGCGGGCATGGCGGCTGGCGAATTGCTAAGCGCCAGCGCGACCAGGCCGGCATCGGCCAAGGCTTCCAGGTGATAGCCGGCTTCGCCGAAATGGTGGCTGTTGGCCACGCCGATGAAGGCGATGCCGTGTTCGCGCGCACGCGTCGCCGCCTGCTCCACCGCCAGGGCGCAGGCGGGGAAAGCCAGGCCCGAGCCCGCGTCGATCAGGGCCGCGCCGCCGCGCTCGTGCACGACGCGCGGCACCGCCGACCCGATGGCGCGGCCTGCGCGCAAGTGGCCGGCGTAGAACGGCACGCGAGACAGCCCGTGGGAACTGAGGCCCTGGCTTTCAGCGAAGACCAGCGCGCGGGCCGTGCTGTCCGCCATCGCCGGGTTGGCGCCGGCGGCGGCCAGGCCAGCCGCCGCCAGGTGTTGAAGTTCGTCCAGATAGATGTGAGCCATATCCTTTCCGTCAGGGGGGCGCGCCGCGTCGGGAAGGGGGCGCCGCCGGTAAAGGCTATTGTCCCACCGGCGGGCGGGCTGCTGCCACGGCCGCAAGCAGTGCTAGAATTCTTTTCGCAGTACCCATTGCATGACCCATATTTCGGCGCCGATTTGCCTGATCCGCTTGCGGGCGCCTTCCAATAAATCCAGCTAAAGAGGTCCGTATGACCACTCCTGCCCAACATTTGGCCGGTGATTCGGCCAGCGGGTTCGTTCCCGCAACCGTCACGACTTCCGACACCGTTGATCCCGGTTCCGTCGGTCTTGTCGCACCCACCTTCATCCGTTTCGATGAGCCGCTGCCATTGCTCAGCGGCCAGTCGCTGGCTGCCTACGAACTTGCCGTGGAAACCTACGGCACGCTCAACGCCCAGCGCACCAACGCGGTCCTGATCTGCCATGCGCTCAATGCCTCGCACCACGTGGCGGGGCAGGCGGCGGACAACCCCAGCGACCTGGGCTGGTGGGACAACATGGTGGGCCCCGGCAAGCCGGTGGACACCAACCGCTTCTTCGTGATCGGCGTGAACAACCTGGGCTCGTGCTTCGGTTCGACCGGGCCGGCCAGCATCAATCCGGCCACCGGCAAACCCTGGGGCGCCGCGTTCCCGGTGCTGACGGTGGAAGACTGGGTGCGCGCGCAGGCTCGCGTGGCCGACCACTTCGGCATTGACCGCTTCGCGGCGGTGATGGGCGGATCGCTGGGCGGCATGCAGGCGCTCAGCTGGGCCATCACGCTGCCCGAGCGCGTGGCCCATTGCGTGGTGATCGCCAGCACGCCGCGCCTGTCGGCGCAGAACATCGGCTTCAATGAGGTGGCGCGCCGCGCCATCATCACCGACCCGGATTTCCACGGCGGCGACTACTACGCGCAGGACACCGTTCCGCGCCGCGGCCTCTCGGTGGCCCGCATGATCGGGCACATCACTTACCTGTCGGACGACGACATGGCCGAGAAATTTGGCCGTGCGCAACGCGCGCCCGCGGAAGATGGCGCGTACCGCTATGGCTACGACGTCGAATTCGAGGTGGAGTCGTACCTGCGCTACCAGGGCGAGAAGTTCACCCGCTACTTCGACGCCAACACCTATCTGCTGATCACCCGCGCGCTGGATTACTTCGATCCCGCCCGCACGACGGGCGGCGACCTGGCACGCGCGCTGGCGCCGGCCAAGGCCGATTTTCTGCTGGTGTCGTTCTCGACCGATTGGCGCTTTCCGCCTGAACGCTCGCGCGAGATCGTGCGCGCGCTGCTGAAGAACGCCAGCCCCGTCACCTACGCCGAAATCGACGCGCCGCACGGCCACGACGCCTTCCTGCTGGAAGACGCGCGCTACCATGCCGTGGTGCGCGGCTATTACGAACGGATCGCGCGCGAGCTTGGGCTTGGCGACGCCGCCGCTCCGACCGAAGGACGCTCCGAATGACCCCTGTGACCCCCCGCTATGCCCACAGCGCGCTGCGGCCCGACCTGGCGCGCATTGCAGGATGGATCGAGCCCGGCAGCCGCGTCCTGGACTTGGGCTGTGGCGACGGTGCGCTGCTGGCGCACCTGCGCGATCACCGCCAGGTGCGCGGCGCGGGCGTCGAACTGGACGACACCTGCGTCATCGCCTGCGTGCGTCGCGGGGTCGAGGTAATTCAGCAAAACCTCGAAGACGGCCTGGCGCTGTTCGACGACAAGCAGTTCGACACGGTGGTGCTGTCGCAGACCTTGCAGTCGATGCACCACACCGAACACATCCTGCGCGAGATGGCGCGGGTGGCGCGTTACGGCATCGTGTCGTTTCCCAACTTCGGCTACTGGCCGCACGGCTGGGCCATCTTGCGCGGCCGCATGCCGGTGACGGGCCAGATGCCCTACCAGTGGTACAACACGCCGAACATCCACCTGTGCACGCTGCGCGATTTCGAACAGCTGGCGGGCGTCGTGGACGTGCGCATCCTGGAACGCGCGACCTTCAATGAAGGCCGCGAGGTCAAGCTATTCCCCAGCTGGCGCAGCACGCTGGCGGTCTATCGCTTCGCGTCGCCCTGACATTCCGACACCGATCGTCCTGACGGCGCGGCCGAACAAGCCCTAAAATGCCGCAAGCCCGCGGCGCGATGCCAGTTGCGCCGCGCCGGCGCGTTTCAGGAGACCGTCATCACCGCTGTATCCAACGTCTACACCAGCCCCCGCGTGGCCCCCTTGCTGGTCCTGGGCTTTGCCAGCGGATTGCCGTTGGCCCTGACCAGCGGAACCTTGCAAGCCTGGGCAACCGTGGAAGGCGTGCCGCTTCAGGAAATCGGTTTCCTCACCCTGGTGGGCACGGCCTACACCATCAAATTCCTTTGGGCGCCCCTGGTCGACCGGTATGTGCCGCCCTTGCTGGGCCGCCGCCGCGGCTGGATGCTGGTGACGCAGTTGCTGCTGGCGTTGACCATCATGGCGATGGGCATGATGTCGCCGTCGACGGCCCTCATGCCGCTGGCGATGCTGGCGGTGTTGGTGGCTTTCCTGTCCGCCACGCAGGACATCGCGTTCGACGCCTATTGCACCGACGTGCTGCGCAAGGAGGAACGCGGCGCGGGCGCCGCCGTCAAGGTCATGGGCTACCGCCTGGCCATGATTGCGTCCGGCGGCCTGGCGCTGATCCTGGCGGACCAATGGATCGGCTGGGGCTATACCTATGTGCTGATGGGCGGCCTGATGCTGCTGTGCGCGGTGGCGACACTGCTGGCGCCCGAACCCGAACACGTCGTCCTTGCGCCCCGCAATCTTCGCGAGGCGGTCGGCGAGCCGCTGCGCGAATTTTTCACGCGGCGCGGCGCGCTGGCGGTGCTGTTGCTGATCGTGCTGTACAAGCTCGGAGACGCCTTCGCGGGCGCCTTGTCCACCACGTTCCTGATCCGCGGGGCGGGGTTCACGCCCACCGAAGTCGGCACGGTGAACAAGGTGTTGGGGCTGGCCGCCACTATCGTGGGCGCGCTGGCTGGCGGCTCGCTGATGTCGCGCTGGGGTCTGTACCGGTCGCTGATGGCATTCGGGCTCCTGCAAGCGGTGTCCAACCTGGCGTACTGGCTTATCGCGATCAGCCCGAAGAACCTGTGGCTGATGGCAACGGGCGTCGGGATCGAAAACCTGTGCGGCGGGCTGGGCACCGCGTCTTTCGTGGGCTTGTTGATGGCGCTGTGCCGCAAGCAGTTTTCCGCGACGCAGTTCGCATTGCTGTCGGCGTTGTCGGCGGTGGGCCGCACGTATCTGGCGGGGCCGCTGACCCCGCCGCTGGTGGGGTACATGGGCTGGCCAGGCTTCTTCCTGGTGACGGTAGTGATCGCGCTGCCAGGCCTTGTGCTGCTGAAGATGCTGCGCGGCACGATCGACACCATGGAAAGGCAGGGCGACCAGGCGTAAGGGCGCGTCGGCCGGTCCTTCCGGAATTCACGCCCTCTGCACAAGAAAATCGGCGCCCTGGATGGGGCGCCGATTTTTCTTGCGGGCGGCTTATTCCTTTTCGGTCAGCCGGACGATCAGCACGTCGCTGGGCAGGGATTCCAGCAGCCGCTCGGCCACGCTGCCGATGGCGGTGCGCAGGATGCCGGTGCGGCCGTGGGTGCCCGTGACGACCAGGTCGGAGCGATGGTTGAACGAGTATTCGGACAGCACGGTTTCGGGCTGGCCGGCCTCGAGCACGATCTGGGGCGTCTTGCCGGCCAGTTCGGGCGTTTCAGCCGTGAATTCCCGCGCGCTTTGTTCGGCGCCCTTGTAGAAGCTGCGCGTAACGGCGTCGTCGGGCACGGTCTTGCCCTGAAACGGCACGTCATAGGCGTGGAACAGCGTCAGATTGGCGTTGGGCACCAGCTGCAACGCGGCGCGCAGGGCCTCGCGCGAGCCGGGCGAGAAATCGGTGGCGACCAGCACGTCGCGGTACGGCTTGCGCGGACGGGTCTTGACCACCAGAACCGGCTGGCGCGCCTGCCGGGCCAGTTTTTCGACGGTGGTGCCCAGCAGCAGCCGGCCCAGCGTCTCGTCGCGGGCGATGCCGGTGACGATCAGCGAGCAGCCAAAGCTGTCGGCGGTTTCCATGATGCGCGTGAGGGGATCGCCGGATACGACGACGACTTCGGACGGCACGTCGGCGGCAGCCAGGTCTTCGGACAGCTCGCGTTCGGCCAGCGCTTTATGATCGGTCGACAGACGCCGCCAGACCGGCGTGGTAAGACGGGCGGGCGTGGCATGGCTTTCCATGACATGCAGGACGATCAGCTTGGTGTTGAGCTCTTTGGTGAGCTGGAGCGCGCGGTCCAGGGCACGGTCGCCCCGCGCGCTCAGGTCCGTTGCCAATAGGATGGGGCCTGTTTGCTGTGTCATACGTTATCTCCCGGTTCAAGCCAGGGTGCCGGCTTCCGCATCCGGGCAACCTGGCGGTTGCCGCCCCTGAGGGCATGTCCCCATTGTCCCGCCGCGATGCGGACTGGGGATTGATCGATATCAACGCACGGTCCAGCGTACGGGATGGAACGCCTGTAGGCAATGGCGCCTTGCGCACGGTCAGGGGTCAATACAATGGGGCCTGCCGTACCCCGAGTCCGGACCGCGTTCCGGCCCGATCACCGTCTTGCTGCCGCCTTTCCCCATGCTCTCCGATATTTCTCCTGCCCTGCTGCACACGCTGTACCTGGTCGCCATCGTGGCCGAAGCCATGACGGCGGCGTTGTCGGCCGGCCGGCGCGACATGGACTGGATGGGCGTCTGCATCATTGCCTGCGTGACCGCCCTGGGCGGCGGGTCGCTGCGCGACGTGCTGCTGGGACACTACCCGCTGACGTGGGTCATCCATCCCGAGTACCTGTGGATGACGGGCGGCGCCGCGATCCTGACCGCCTTGATCGCGCCCGTCATGCGGCGCCTGCGCAGCGTATTCCTGTTGGCCGACGCCCTGGGGCTGGTGGCGTTCACCGTCATCGGCTGCCAGGTGGCGCAGCTGATGCAATTGCCGATCACGGTGGTGCTGATCAGCGGGATGATCACCGGCTGCGCCGGCGGGGTGCTGCGCGACGTGCTGTGCAACGAAGTGCCGCTGCTGTTCCGCAAAGAGCTGTACGCCAGCGTGTCGGTCGTGACCGGGGCGCTTTACCTGGGCGGACAGTCCCTGGGCCTGTCGGCCAACGCCGCCGTGCCCGTGGCGCTGGCGGCGGGCCTGGCCCTGCGCCTGCTGGCGCTGCGCTTCAACTGGCAGATGCCCAAATTCGTCTATCGCGACGATTGGGACTGATCCCCGGGGCAGGACGCAGCAGAAGCGGCTCCGCCCCTGCAACAATATTCTTATTTGTGTTTCAATAGATTTCTAGTATCTTCTCGGTGTCTCAACCACGCATCGCGCAGTACAAGGGGAGCCGATTGGACGTCAAAGCGCCCGCCACGATTCCGTATTTCCTACAGGAACAGATTCGTGAGTTGATAGTGGATGGCACTATCCGGCCCGGGCAGCCCTTGCGGGAGCAAGAACTAGAGCAGCGTTTCGGCACCAGCCGCAGCCCGATCCGGGAAGCGCTGCGGTTGCTGGAACTGGGCGGCCTGGTCACGCATATCCAACGCAAGGGCTTCAGGGTCACCCTCTATACCGAAACGCAAATCCGTCACCTGTACCTGCTGCGTGCGGAGCTGGAGGCGTATTGCATCCGCCAGTTGGCGGACATGCGCGACCTGGCGCCCCTGGTGGCCGAACTGCGCAGCTATGACGAGGCCATCGCGGCGGCCGTGGCCAAGCGCGACATTCGCGCCTGCATCGCGGCGGCGCGCGAGTTCTATCTGGCGGCGGCCCGCTACACGGGCAATACGCCGCTGACCAGCATGCTCAGCAAGCTCTACGAACAGGTGGAGCCGCTGCGCTATCTGCTGGCCCGGCGCTCGATCGAAACCAATACCTTGCAGATCTACACGCACGGCATCACGCAGGCTCTGGCCGTCCGCGATTTCGAGCGCGCGGCCGATTTGACGCGCACCTATGTCGTGGAAGTGCTGCCGGGCATTCTGCAGGCATACCGCGACGCCGCCGAACAGGCCGCGGAAGAACTGGCGCCGCGCTACGGCCGGGCTTGAACGGCCGGAACGCGCGAACGCTTCTTGCCCTGCGCGCCGCTCAGGCCCGAGGCGGCGTGCGGATTTCGATGCCCGCCTGCTCCAGCGCCTGGCGGATGCCGTTGGCGAACAGCAAGGCGTTGGGCTGATCGCCGTGGATGCAAAGCGTGTCGGCCTCTACCGGCACGTCGTGTCCGTCGACGGAACGCACCTTTCCTTCGCGCACCATGCGCACCACTTGCGCCACCGCCTGGTCCAGGTCTTCGATCATGGCGCCGGCGCGCGTGCGCGGCGTCAGTGAACCGTCGTCCTGGTAGGAGCGGTCGGCAAACACTTCGCTGGCCGCTGCCAGACCGATCGCGCGCGCCGCATCGATCAGCTTGCTGCCCGCCAGCCCGTACAGGATCAGCGACGCATCCACATCCTTGACCGCCTGGCAGATGGCGCGTGACAGCCCTTCATCGCGGGCGGCCATGTTGTACAGCGCGCCGTGGGCCTTCACATGGTGCAGGCGCGCGCCTTGCGAAGCGGCCACGCCGGCCAGCGCGCCGATCTGGTAGACCACGATGTCATAGGCTTCATCCGGCGTGATCTGGATGACGCGGCGGCCGAAGCCCGCCAGGTCCTGCAAGCTGGGATGGGCGCCCAGCGCCACGCCGTGCTTCTGCGCCGCGGCGACGGTCTTGCGCATGGTGGCGGGGTCCCCGCCATGGAAGCCGCAAGCGATATTGGCGGAGCTGACGTATTGCAGCACCGCCGTGTCGTTGCCCATGGTCCACGCGCCATAGCTTTCGCCCATGTCGCAGTTCATATCGATGCGGGTGGTCATTGTGGTTTCCTTGTTGCGGGGGCCAGAAGCGCGCGCAGGGGGGCCAGCGCCTCTTGCAATTGCATGAACGCGTGTTCGCGCCCGGCGTCCAGGCGTTGCGCGTCATCCAGGCCGATCAGCTGGAAGCGCAAGGCCTGGCCGGGCGCGGACTGCGCCAGCGCGGGCAGGTCCACCGTCGCGATCTGCGCGATCTTGGGATAGCCGCCGGTGGTTTGCCGGTCGGCCATGAGGATAATGGCTTCGCCGCCCGCGGGCACCTGCACGGTGCCGAAACTGGCGGCCTCGGACAGCATCTGGCGCGGCTGGCTCATGGACAGCGCCGGGCCCGTCAGGCGGTATCCCATGCGATCGGATTGGGGGCTGACGCGGAATTCCGCATCCGTGAAGGCCTGCCGCGCGGCCGCCGAGAATTCTTCCCAGTGCATGCCCGGCAGGAAACGGATGGCGCCGCGCCGTTGACCGCCCAGCGTGCCGGGCAGATAGGCGCGGATATCCCATAGCGCCGCTTGCAGCGCATCCAGGCCGTGGCCGTCCAGCGGGGCGCGCAGCGCAATGCGGTCGCCTTTGGCTAGCGCCCGGCCCTGGAATCCACCGAAGCCGCTGCGCAGGTAGGTCGCTTCGCTGCCCATGACGGCAGGCAGCGCAAAGCCGCCATGCACCGCCAGATAACCGCGCACGCCCACGGCCGGCCTGGCGCCGAAGGCCAGGGTGTCGCCCGCCCGGGCGACCAGCGGCCGGTGCAGGGGGATGTCCTGGCCGTTGAGGGTGGCGCCCAGGTCGGCGCCCGTCAGCGCGAAGCATGCCGGGGCGTCAAAGCGGAGCGTGGGGCCAAGCAGGGTCATTTCCAGGGTGGCAGGGTCGCCGCTATTGCCGGCAAGCGCGTTAGCCAGCCGGTGCGCGCGTTCGTCCATGGCGCCCGCGGCCGGAATGCCTTCGTGCTGGTAGCCGTCGCGACCCCGATCCTGGAAGCTGGACAGCATGCCGGGCTTGATGACGGTCACGCTCATGGCCGGGCTTCCCGAAGGTGGTCGAATTCCTGTGCGCTGATGGGTACGAATCGGACCGAATCACCGGGTTGAAGCAGGGAAGCGGGCTCGCGGGCGGGGTCGAACAGCGTCAGCGGCGTCGCGCCGATAATGTTCCAGCCGCCGGGCAGCCGGTTGGGGTAGATCACGGTCTGCCGGTTGGCCACGGCGACCGAGCCAACGGGCACCGCAGTGCGTGGCGAGGGCCGACGCGGGATATTCAGTTTGGGGTCATGCACGCCCAGGTAGGCGTGGCCGGGCGCGAAGCCCAGCATGAACACCATGCAGCGAGGCTCGCTGTGCAGCGCGACGATTTCGTCTTCCGTGGTGCCAGCCGCCCGCGCCACCTCGGACAGGTCGGGGCCATGCTGGCCACCGTAGCAGACGGGGATGTCGATCTGACGGCCGGCCAGAGCGTCGGCGGCGATGCCCTCGGCCAGCAAGGCGTCGATGCTTGCGGTCAGGCTGCGGCAGGTGGGGCCGTTGCCCAGGCCGTCGGGCCGGTAGTGCACGGCCACGGCGACGAACGACGGCACGACATCGGTCACGCCGGGCAACTGTGCGGCGCGCAGCTTGCGCGCCGCGGCCAGACAGGTCCGGCCGACCGATGCGTCGATCTTGTCGCCGAACGAGATGATCAGACAGCGATCACCCTGGGGCAGGATGCGCCAGGCGGTTTCGGCCGAAGAAGGGGGTTCTGACAAGGCGTTCAACGGCGCGAAACCTCTGGCAGCGGATTACTTGGCGAACAAGGAATCCATGTTCTTGAAGGCTTTGAATTCCAGCGCGTTGCCCGACGGATCCAGGAAGAACATCGTGGCCTGTTCGCCCACTTCACCCTTGAAGCGGATGTAGGGTTCGATGACGAACTCGGTGCCTGCGTCGATCAGGCGCTTGGACATGGTTTCCCATTGTTCCATGGAAAGCACGGCGCCAAAATGGCGCACCGGCACATTGTGGGAATCCACGGCGCTGGTGGCGTTGTGGCCGCATTCGCTGGGCGCCAGGTGGGCGACGATCTGGTGGCCGTAGAAATTGAAATCGATCCACTCGGGCGAGCTGCGGCCCTCCGGACAGCCCAGTTTTTCGCCGTAGAAGGCGCGGGCTTCGGCCAGGTCGCGAACCGGGAAGGCCAGGTGGAACGGCGGCAGGTTGGTTTGGGCGGTCATGAAAACTCCGGATCATTCAAAAAAAGGGATCGGCTTGCACGGGGCCGCTGGGCCTCCGTTAACACCAGCGCATAGTTTAGGTATTGTTTTTTTGATTGAAAAACGATATTTTTTGTGCCTTAGCATCAAAAATATTGATCGTGATCAAAGAATTCAAAACCTTCATCGCCGTGGCACGGGACGGTACGTTCACGGGTGCGGGCGCCCATCTGGGTTTGACGCAGTCGGCCGTCAGCGCCCAGATCAAGCGGCTGGAGGAATACCTGGGCGTGGCGCTGTTTGATCGCGGAGCCCGGGCCGCCGTGTTGAACGCCCATGGCCGCGAGATGCTGCCGCAGGCGGAAGAACTCGTCGCCATGGCTGAGCGCATGGTGACGACAGCCGGGGCCGGTCAGGTCAGCGGGTCGTTGCGCATCGGCGCCATCGCCTCGGTGCAGCAAGACCTGCTGGTGCGCGCCTTGGGCCGCTTTCGCGCCGTCTACCCGGATGTGCGAGTGCGTATCGTGCCCGGTGTGTCGCTGTCGCTGCTGGGGCAGGTGGATGCGGGCGAAGTGGACATGGCCGTGCTGATCCGCCCGCCGTTCACGCTGCCGCCGGAACTGGGCTGGCATCGCCTGCTGAATGAGCCGGTGGTGCTGGCCGTGCCGGCATCCTTGCCCGCAGCGCCCTGGCGCGAGCTGCTGGCGACGCAACCCTTCATCCGTTACGACCGGGCCTCGTTCGGCGGGCGGGTGGTGGATATCTTCTTGAAGAAGCACCGCATTCATGTGCACGAAGCGGTGGAACTGGATGAAATCGAAGCCATCGCCAACATGGTTCGGCACGGCCTGGGCGTGGCGCTGCTGCCGCAGCTGCGGCGGTTGGACGTGACGGGGCTGCGCCTGGTGCCGCTGGCCGAACAAGCGTTCCACCGGGAAATCGGCATCATCGGCCGCCTGCCGTTCGACGCGGGCAGCGTGCGCGAGAAGATGGCGGAATGCCTGATGACGGCGGCGGCTGAGCCGTGACGCCGCCTTTGGCCCGGCCGTTGATGTTGGCCGGGGTGCAGGCTTTGCCGGCCAGCGCCGGCCCGCCAAAAAAAAGCGCCCCGCGAAGGGGCGCTTTCCGTTTGGGCGCAACCGGGATTTACAGCCGGTCGCAGCGGACCGTGATGGGGTGATCGCGCAACGTGGTCATCACCGCGTCATCGACCTGGCCTTCCACATCGGTGATCACGTAGCCAATCTGGCCCTTGGTCTGCAAGGTCTGGCTGACGATGTTCAGGCCGTGCTGCGCCATCAGGTTGTCCAGCGTGCCGAGCGCGCCCGGGGCGTTGCGGTGCACGTGCAGGATGCGCGTGGCGCCGGCGGGCTCCAGGTAGGGCAGTTCGGGGAAGTTGACCGCGCCCTTGGTCGTGCCGGCCTGCATGAAGCGCACCAGTTTCTCGGCCACTTCGCGGCCGATGTTCTCTTGCGATTCCTGCGTGCTGCCGCCAATGTGCGGCGTCAGGATGACGTTGGGCAGGCCGATCAGCGGGCTGGCCAGCGGTTCGTCCGCGCCCTTGGGCTCGGTGGGGAACACGTCCAGCGCGGCGCCCGCCAGATGGCCGGACTTCAGCGCGGCATGCAGGGCGTCGATGTCCACGACCGTGCCACGCGAAGCGTTGATGAGGATCGCGCCGCGCCGCATGCGGCCGATGGTTTCCGCATTCATGATGTTCTCGGTGGACTTGCCGCCCGGCACGTGCAGCGTCACCACGTCGGCCTGTTCCAGCAAGTCGTTGAGCGTCCCGGCGGGGCGGGCGTTGCCCAGCGGCAGCTTGGCTTCCACGTCGTGGTAGACGACGCGCATGCCCAGGCCTTCGGCCAGCGTGCTGATCTGCGAACCGATATTGCCGTAGCCCACGATGCCCAGCGTCTTGCCGCGCGTTTCAAAGGCGCCCGAGGCGCTCTTGTCCCAATGGCCCAGATGCACGCGGGCGTTCTTTTCGGGAATCCGGCGCAGCAGCAGGATGGCTTCGCCCAACACCAGTTCGGCCACCGAACGCGTGTTGGAGAACGGCGCGTTGAACACCGGAACCCCGCGTTGCATGGCGGAATCCAGGTCGACCTGGTTGGTGCCGATGCAGAAGCAGCCCACGACGCGCAGGTCGGGGCTGGACAGCAGGGCGGCGTCCAGGTGCGTGCGAGAACGGATCCCCGCCACGTGCACGCCACGCAGGGCTTCCTGCATTTTCGCCGGCGGCAGGGCCGCGGCGTGCGTGACGATGTCGGTGTAACCGGCGGCTTCGAAGACTGCGCGCGCGCTCGGATGGATGTTCTCGAACAGGACGATTTTTGCCATGACTGCCAGGGGTGGGTGAAAAATGCGTTTTATCGATTGTGGCGCATTTTTGCTGCAGTGCAAGGAGTAGCCATTGAGACGGTGTGGATGAATTGTTTCAGCGGTACGCCTGGAAGACCTTCGCGCCGCCTTGCTTGTCCACCAGCAGGACGTCGTGCGGGGTCTTGCGCCCGCCGTACTCGGGGCCGTCCATGCCGGGCGATCCCAGCGGCATGCCGGGCGCGGCCAGGCCGGCCGCGTCCGGCTTTTCCAGGAGCAGCCGGCGGACGTCGCTGGCGGGCACGTGGCCTTCGACCGCGTAGCCGTCCACGACGGCGGTATGGCAGGACCCGTAGTCGGCCATGCCCGCGTTGCGGCGGATGGGGCCAGTGTCTTGCACGTCGTGCGTGGTAACGGCGAAACCGCTGTCGCGCATGTGCTTGACCCAGTCTTCGCAGCAGCCGCAGGTGGGCGTCTTCCAGACCTCGATCTTCACGGGCGTCTGCGCCGTGGCGAAGACGGGGGCTGCAAGGGCCGTGGCAAGAATCAGTCGGCGCGTGATGCGGGAAATGTTCATGATGCTCCGTGCACGAATAGGGATGGGAGGGGCGCGATACCGCGTCAGAACCAGAACCGCACGCCCGCCATGACGGCGGTTTGGGACCGGCTGGCCCCGGCGTCGGCGGCGTAGCTGGCGGTCTGGCCGAATTTCCGTTCGAACGAGACGCCGATGTACGGGGCGAACTCTCGCGTGACCTCATAGCGTAGCCGCAAAGAGAGCGACCCGGTCGACAGGCCCGAACCGATGCCGCGTTCCGGGTCGCGCTTGCCGTACAGGCTGGCCTCGATTTCCGGCGTGAGGATCAGGCGCTGCGTCAGCAGCAGGTCGTACTCGGCCTTCAGCGCCAGCGCGGTGCGGCCCGACGATCCCACATAGGCGGTGGTCTCCAGTTCGATGTTGTAGGGCAGCAGGCCTTCGACGCCAAACGCGGCCCAGTTGCGCTTGGGTCCGGTGCCGATATCGCGGCGCGCGCCCAGTTGCAGGTTCCAGAAGGGCGATACGGCATGGCTCCAGTAGGCTTCGACCTTGCCCTCCGAGCCGCCGCCGCTTTCGCGTTCGCCTTCGCTCTTGATGAGCAGGCGATCGGTGGCCGACCCGAACCAGAAGCGGCCGTCCCAGTCCAGGGCGTTTTCGCCGTCGCGATTGCGCGTGACGCCAAATTTGTCGAACAGCACCTGCCAGGTGGACGCGTTGTCCATCATGTGCGGGTGAATACCGTAGCTGTCGTAGTCGCGCTCGCCCGCGCCGTCGCTGGTCGGCAGGCTGCCCGCCGGCGGCGCGTTCGACGCGGGGGCGCCGTGCCCCATCGCCGCGTGGTCCATGCCGGGCATGCTGGAATGGTCCATCGCGGCGGGTTGCGCGTGGACGCCCGATGCGCCCAGGGTCAAGGCCAGGACGCAGGCGCCCAGCAGTTTGCATTGAGTCGTCATCGCTTACTCCACCACGACCGCTCTGAACATGCCGGCCTCCATGTGATACAGCAGGTGGCAGTGGTAGGCCCAAAGTCCACGCGCATCGGCGCTGACGCGATAGCTCAGCCGTTGCGCCGGGTTGAGGGTGATGGTGTGCTTGCGCACCTGAAACGCACCGTCGGGCGATTCCAGGTCGCTCCACAGGCCATGCAGATGGATCGGGTGCGTCATCATCGTGTCGTTGACCAGCACGAAACGCACCCGTTCGCCGTAGCGCAGCACGATGGGTTTGGCGTCCGAGAACTTCACGCCATTGAACGACCACATGTAGCGTTCCATGTTGCCGGTCAGGTGCAGTTCGATCTCGCGAGAGGGCGCGCGGTTGTCGTCGGGTTCGCGAATGGAGTGCAGATCCGCGTACGTCAGCACCCGGCGGCCGTTGTCGCGCAGCCCCACGCCCGGGTCGTCCAGGCGTGTCGACACCACGTCGGGCAGCATGGAATTGCTGACGCCGCGCTCGGTCGGGTAGGGGTGCCTGACTTCAACCATGCCGCCTTGCCCGGCGGCAGAGGCGCCGTGGCCGCCGTGGTCCATGCCGGCCATGCCGCCTGAACCACCACCCATGTCGTGCGCCATGCCCATGTCCATCATGCCCAGCAATTGAACGCGGTCCAGCGCGGGCACGTCGGCCTGCATGCCGGCGCGCGGCGCCAGCGTCGCGCGAGCAAAACCCGAGCGGTCCATCGCCTGGGAAAAGATGGTGTAGGCGCGGTCGTCCTGCGGCTCGACGATCACGTCATAGGTCTCGGCCACGCCGATGCGGAATTCTTCGACGTCGACGGGCCGCACGTCCTGCCCGTCGGCGGCCACCACCGTCATTTTCAGGCCCGGAATGCGCACGTCGAAGTACGTCATCGCGGATCCGTTGATGAAGCGCAGCCGGATGCGTTCGCCCGGCTTGAACAGCCCGGTCCAGTTGCCCGAGGGCGTCGCGCCGTTGGTCAGGTAGGTGTAGGTGGCGCCCGACACGTCGGCCAGGTCCGTCGGCGTCATGCGCATCTGTTCCCACATCAGCCGTTCCGACAACGCCGCGCGCCAGCCGCGTTCCTGCGCGTCGGCGGCCAGGCTCTGGACGCTGGGCTGGATGCGGTTGTAGTACTCGGGCATCACCTTCAGTTTGTTGAAGAGCCGCATCGGGTCTTCGTCCGTCCAGTCGGACAGCAGCACCGTGTAGTCGCGGTCGGACGCGATGGGATCGCGGCGGCGCGGGTCGATGACGATGGCGCCGTACAGGCCGGTCTGTTCCTGAAAGCCCGAGTGGCTGTGATACCAGTACGTGCCGCTCTGGCGCACCGGGAAGCGGTAGGTGAAGGTCTGGCCCGGGTCGATGCCCGAAAAACTCAGGCCGGGCACGCCGTCCATGTCGGTCGGCAGCAAGATGCCGTGCCAGTGAATAGAGGTCTGTTCGCGCAGCCGGTTGGTGACGTGCAGGGTGACAGTGTCGCCTTCGCGCCAACGCAGGAGCGGCGCGGGCACCTGGCCGTTGACGGTGGTGCCGATGCGGGCGGCGCCGGTGAAGTTCACGGGCGTTTCGCCGATTTCCAGATGGAATTCCGTGCCGCGCAATTCGGTGGCAGGCGCGGGCGCGGCCAATGCGGCGCGCCAGCCGCCCAGCGCGGCCAGCGCGCCGCCGGCGGCCAGGCCCTGCACGAAGCGGCGGCGGGCAAGAGGGGGAGATGTGCTCATGGAAAGAAGGCGCCGGGCGTCAAAGGACCGACACCGCTCCCTTCATGCCGGCGCTGTAGTGGCCGGGCTCCAGGCAGCCGAAGGACACCGTGCCCGCCTTGTCGAAACGCCAGACGATCTGGCCGCTCTTGCCGGCTTCCAGCGACACCGCGTTCGCCTCTTCGTGGCGCATGCCGGGGTCCTTCATCATCATGTCGTAGTGCGCCTTCAAATCCGCATCGGTGCCCAGCACCAGCTCGTGGCGGATTTTTCCGGAATTGCGCACGTTGATGCGCACCGTCTCGCCTGCCTTGACTTCGATGCGATCGGGCGTGAAGCGCATGGCGTCGGTCATGTCGACATCGATGGTGCGCGTGGCGCGGGCGGCATCGCCCGGCTTGCCGATGGGCGTCGAGGCGGCAGGCATGGACATGCCGTGGCCGGCGTGGTCGCCTGCGGCCTGGGCGGTGCCGGCGACCAGCAAGGCCAGTGCGGCGGCTTGGGTAAAGCGGATCAGGGTGTCTTTCACGAGAGTCCTAGAGAGGGATGGCCGTGATGACACTGTAGGGAAGCGGGGGTGACCCGATTCTGTCGTTCGGATTACGGTTTTGTAATGTTGCCGGAAGCCGCGGGCGGCACGGGCGCGCGCAGCGTGATCCCCACCACCGTGCCATGGAGATCCGACACCGCGTCGACATCGCCGCCGTGCATGCGCGCGATGGCGCGCACGATGGCCAGGCCCAGGCCGTGGCCCTCGCTGCGCGGCGCGCGCGCCTGCCCCGACCGGAAGAAGCGGTCGAAAATGCGGGGCAGGTCGGCGGGCGGAATGGGGGGGCCGGGATTGCGCACTTCCACCCGCGCGCCCGCCGGCGATGCCGAGCAGCGCAGCACGATGTCGTGCCCTGCGGGCGTGGCCTTGATGGCATTGGAGATCAGGTTGGCCAAGGCGCGCCGCACCAGCCCGGGATTGGCGGCCACGGTGGCGTCGCCCTCGCAGCGCAGGCGCACGCCGTGCTCGTCCAGGGTGGCTTCGTAGTATTCCGCCACGCGGCGGGCCTCGGCCGCCAGCGATACCGGGGCCAGGTCCGCGGCCAGTTCGCCACGGTCCGCGCGGGCCAGGAACAGCATGTCGTTGACCAGCTTCTTCAGGTCTTCGAGCTCTTCCAGATTGGATTCCAGGGCGTCGCGCAGTTCGGCGGCATTGCGCGGCGACGACAGCATGACCTGCGCGCCGTTGATCAATGTGGCCAGCGGCGTGCGCAGTTCATGCGCCACGTCGGCGTTGAAGCCTTCCATTTGCTGATAGGCCGCCTGCAGCCGCTCCAGCGTGCGGTTGAACGACCGCACCAGTTCGTGGAGCTCTCGGTCGGTGTCTTCCAGCGGCAGGCGCAGCGCCAGGTTGTCGGGCTGGATGCGCGCGGCCTGTTCCGACAGCCGGCGCGTGGGCGCCATGCTGCGGCGCACGGCCCAGGCCGCCAGCACGACCGTCGCGCCCACCCACAGCGCGCAGATCAGCAACAGGGCCGTGCCATAGGCGTACAAGAACTGCGAACTGGTGCGGGTGCTGACTGCCACGGTCAGCTGCGCGCCCGGCAGAATGCGGTCGTTCATGGCCACCCGCAAACCGCGCATGCGTCCGCCATCCGCCGTTTGCAGGACGACCTGTTGGCCGCCCACCGTGTCCAGTGTTTCGGGCAGGGCGCCGCCGTAGACGGCGTTGCCCTGCGCGTCCACGATCCAGATGCCCAACTGGCCCTGGCCCGCGCGCATTTCGTCGAAGGTGGCGGCCAGATCGTGCAGGCCGCTGGCGCTGTTCTGCATGTCGATCAGGTGGTTGATCAGTTCCAGCTTGCCGTTGACCTCGGTGATTTCCTGGCGCTCGACTTCGCGCTTGAGCGCCCAGAACAGCGTGGCCCCCGCCAAACTGGAGACCAGCAGCGCAATGGCGCCCAGCAACAGCGTCAGCCGCGCCTGCATCGAGCGCATGCGCGGCGGCTTCATTCGGAATGGGGCGCCGGATGGGGGTCCGGGCGCGACTCCAGCACGTAGCCCATGCCGCGCACGGTATGCAGCAGTTTGGTGTCGAACGGATCGTCCAGCTTGCTGCGCAAGCGCCGCACCGCCACGTCGATGACGTTGGTGTCGCTGTCGAAGTTCATGTCCCAGACCTGTTCGGCCAACGTGGTGCGCGACAGCGCCTGTCCCTGGCGGCGCAGCAGCAGCGCCAGCAGGCTGAATTCCTTGGCGGTCAGGTCCAGCCGGCGTCCGCTGCGTTGGGCACGCCGGCGCGCCAGGTCCAGTTCCAGGTCAGCCAGCCGCAGCAGCGTGGGTTCCTGCGTGCGTCCGCGGCGCAGCAGCGCCTGCACGCGCGCCAGCAGCTCGGAAAACGCGAAGGGCTTGACCAGGTAGTCGTCGGCGCCGCCTTCCAGGCCGCGCACGCGATCCTCCACCGCGTCGCGCGCGGTCAGCATCAGGATGGGGGTGTCTTTCTGCGCGCGCACCGAAGCCAGGATGCCGAAGCCGTCCACGCCCGGCAGCATCACGTCCAGCACGATCAGGTCGTAGGCGCCTTCCAGCGCCAGATGCAGCCCGTCGACGCCGTCGCGGGCAAGGTCCACGACATGGCTTTGCTCCGACAGACCCTTCTTCAGGTAGTCGGCCAGTTTGGGTTCGTCTTCGATGACCAGGATGCGCATGGCCGGGAATTTACCATCCGCGCCACGGCTGCGGCGCGGAGGGTCGCGGCCTGGCCGGGCCTTACGTCGGCTCGTCGATGGCGATGCGCTCGGCCGGAAAGCGCAGCGCGAAGACGCTGCCCTTGCCGGGTTCGCTGGTGATGAGCAGTTCGGCGTCGTGGCGCATGGCGATGTGTTTGGTAATCGCCAGGCCCAGACCGGTGCCGCCGACGGCGCGCGAGCGGCCGCGGTCCACGCGGTAGAACCGTTCGGTCAGGCGCGGCAGGTGGCGGGCGGGGATGCCGATGCCGGTGTCCTGCACGCTGTAGCGCGCGCCGCCGTCCGCTTCGCGTTCCCAGCGAACCGTGATCGTGCCGCCGTCCGGCGTGTAGCGCACCGCGTTGGTCAGCAGGTTCGATAGCGCTGAGGTCAGCTCGGTTTCGGCGCCCAGCACGTCCAGCGTGTCGTCGATATGCCATTCCAGCACGTGGCGTCCGCCCGACAGCGCTTCGATCTGCTGGCGCGCCTTCTGCAGCAACGCGCCCATGTTGATGGCGCGCGGATCGCTGCCCGGCGAAGATTCCAGCGTGGACAAGGTCAGCAGGTCTTCCACGATGGCCTGCATGCGCTGGGCCTGCTCGTGCATCATGTCAATGTACTGCGCGCGCTGTTCTTCGGGCAGCGCGTCGGCCGGCATGTCGCGCAGCGTTTCCAGGAACCCGGCCAGCACGGTCAGCGGCGTGCGCAGTTCGTGCGAGACGTTGGCCACGAAATCGCGGCGCGTGGTTTCCAGGCGTTCGATCTGGGTGACGTCGCGGGTGATAAGCAGGCGCTGATTGCTGGCGTAAGCCGTCAGCTGCATCATCATCAGGCGTTCCTGGCCGTTCTGGCCCAGGCGCACCAGGATGGGTTCGGGCCAGGCCGGGCGATGCGCGTATTCCACGAATTCCGGCGCGCGCAGCAGGTTCAGCAGGTTATGGCCGCGGTCGGCCGGCAGGCGCAGGCCCAGGTGCTGGCGCGCCATGCGGTTGCACCAGTCGATCTGGAAGTCCGCATTCAGCGTGACCGCGCCGTCCGGCAACGCCTGGGCGGCGGCCAGCATGCCTTGCATGGTGTCGCGGGTTTCGGCCAGCTCGCGGGCACGGGCGCGGGTATAGCGGTAGAGGGGGGCGAGGATGTCGTCCCAAGGCCCGACGGAGGCGGGGGGAGAGGTGTCCGGGTGGTGGGCCCACTGCGAGACCAGCGTCAGCCTCCAGCTGCGCCAAAGCAGCATGACGGCGAGCACGGCCGAAAACACGATCCAGCCCGCCGGGTCTCCTATGAGCCATTGCGCCAGTAGTGAAATCACCGCCCACAGGGCGACCAGGAAAAGTGTGCGCAGCCAGATCATCGTGCGGCAGTTTTACCGCGTCGGGAGCTGGGCCGTAAACCGGTAACCGCTGCCGCGCACCGTTTCCACGTGCGCGTCATGGCCGCTGGGCTCCAGCGCTTTGCGCAGGCGGCGGATATGGACGTCCACGGTGCGTTCTTCGACAAACACGTGGTCGCCCCAGACCTGGTCCAGCAGCTGCGACCGCGAGAATACGCGCTCGGGGTGGGTCATGAAGAAATGCAGCAGGCGGAATTCGGTGGGGCCGATCTGCAGCGATTGGCTGTTGCCCGACAGGCGATGCGTCACCGGATCCAGCTTCAGGCCACCCACGTCGATCACGTCGTCGGTCAACTGGGGCGCGCGGCGGCGCAGCACGGCCTTGATGCGGGCCATCAGCTCTTTCGGCGAGAAAGGCTTGGTGATGTAGTCGTCGGCGCCAGCTTCCAGGCCGTCGACCTTGTCTTGCTCGGAACCCTTGGCGGTCAGCATGATGACCGGGACGGCGCGGGTGCGTTCGTCGTTGCGCAGCTTGCGCGCCATGGCCAGGCCGGACGTGCCGGGCAGCATCCAATCCAGCAGGATCAGATCGGGGAGTTCGGCGCGGATCAGGGTCTGGGCCTGGTCCGCGTCGAAGGCGCGCAACACTTTGTGCCCCGCGAAAGACAGGTTGACGGCGATCAGTTCCTGGATTGCGGGTTCGTCTTCGACAACGAGGATAGTGCTGGACATGGCGAATTTGGCACACTTCGGAGCGCCGGCGCGGCGCGAACATTGCGATAGTATGGCCGCAATATTTCAGGTATGTGACCGAGAGGTGCCGCCGGGGCAGGTTCAGTGGCCGCCGCCCGGTGCCCGATAGGCTACCATTGAACGATATATCGGGAATTTCACCATGCAAAACCCCTCCGAATCGCAACATTCCGCCGACTCCAACCCGCAATCCACGCATTTCGGCTTCCAAACGGTGCCGGAAGGCGAAAAAGCCCGCAAAGTGGCTGAAGTCTTCCATTCGGTTGCTCAGCGCTACGACGTCATGAATGATTTCATGTCCGCCGGCCTGCACCGCGTCTGGAAGGCCTTCACCATCGGCCGCGCCGCCATCCGCCCCGGCATGAAGGTGCTGGACATTGCTGGCGGCACGGGCGACCTGGCCCGTGCGTTCGCCAAGCGCGCCGGCCCCACGGGCGAAGTCTGGCTGACCGACATCAACGATTCCATGCTGCGCGTGGGCCGCGACCGCCTGACCGACGCGGGCCTGCTGCTGCCCACCGCCGTCTGCGACGCCGAGCGCCTGCCGTTCCCGACGGGCTACTTCGACCGCGTCAGCGTGGCCTTCGGCCTGCGCAACATGACCCACAAAGACCGGGCCCTGGCCGAAATGGCCCGCGTGCTGAAGCCGGGCGGCAAGTTGCTGGTGCTGGAATTCTCGCGGGTGGCCAAGCCGCTGTCGCCCGCCTACGATTGGTATTCGTTCAACGTGCTGCCGTGGTTGGGCAAGAAGATCGCCAACGACGAGGCCAGCTACCGTTACCTGGCGGAATCCATCCGCATGCATCCCGACCAGGAAACCCTGGCTGACATGCTGCGCACCGCCGGCCTGGAGCGGGTGCAGTACTTCAACCTGACCGCCGGCATTGCCGCGCTGCACGAGGGCGTGCGCCTGGGCTGAATCCAGGGTGTCCATAGGATGTTTCGCCACCCCACGGGGAACTTGTGGGCGGGCGTCTTGTCCGTTATTCTTACGTCATTCAGATTACTGTAAGAAAAGTCGCGACTATGGTCCCGCTGTCCGTGGGACTCCCCGCTGCTCGGGGCAGCGGGGGCGCGAGTACGAGGGAGCAAAACTCTATGACCAAATTCTGTTTCTCGCGGTTTGTCGCCGCGGCGCTCATCGCCATCTCCGGCGCGGCGTTGGTGACGGCGTCCTTTGACGCCGAAGCCCGTCGTGCGGGCGGCGGCAGCAGCGTCGGCCGTCAATCCACCAATGTGACCCAGCAACGCCAGGCCACGACGCCTCCGGCCGCCGGTAGCAATACGGCAGGCGCCACCGCCGCCCCGGCAGCCGCCGGCGCAGCCACGGCTGGCGCTGCGGGCGCCGCCGCCAAGAGCGGCGCATCGCGCTGGCTCGGCCCCATCGCCGGCATCGCTGCTGGCCTGGGCATCGCCGCCTTGCTGTCCAGCATGGGCCTGTCGGGCGCGTTCGCCGAATTCCTCGGCTCCGCGCTGCTGATCGCCGCTGTCGTGTTTGCCGTCATGTTCATCATCCGCCGCCTGCGTGGCGCCGCGCCGCGCACCGCGACGCAAGGCGCGTTCAACGGTGCCAACAACGCACCGGGCCAGCAACAGCAGCCCGCATGGCGTGAAGCGCTGAAGCCGGCTGCCGCCGCGCCCGCCGCTGCTGCTGCCTCCGTGGCCGCCGCGCCGGTGGCGACGCCCGCCGCGCTGCCCAAGGCCGGCGAGGACAGCAACTGGTTCGTGCCGGGCGATTTCGATACGCCCAACTTCCTGAAGCAGGCCAAGGAGCAGTTCGTCCGCATCCAGGCCGTCTGGGACAGTGGCAGCACCGATGGCCTGCGCGACTTCCTGACCGATGACCTGATCACCGAGCTCAAGCCGCAACTGGCCGAGCGCGGCGCCGCGCCCAACAAGACCGAAGTGGTCCTGCTGAACGCTGAAATGCTGGGCATCGAAACCGTGTCCGACGGCCATCTGGCCAGCGTGCGCTTCTCCGGGATGCTGCGCGAAGCCCCGGGCACCGAGGCCTTCCGCTTCGAAGAAGTCTGGAACCTGTTCAAGCCGGCGAACGGCGGCTGGCTGCTGGCCGGCATCCAGCAGATCCCGGTGGATCTCGCCAGCTAAGGCTGGCCGGCCGGGTCCGAATCCCGCCTCCGTTGCGGATGCCGCAAGGCATCTGCTTGAACCGGCCCTCCAAGGGCCGGTTTTTCCATGTCCTGCCGCAAAACACGCGCCCATCTAACCCGTTACACTCCCGATTTACCCATTAACTTCGGCAACCCCGGCCACCGGGGCCGTTGCAGACCGTCATGCTGCCTTTTTCGTTCCTGCCCACTCCCTCGCGACTGGCTGTAAGCGCGCTCAACGCCCTGTTGCGGCGCGAGGACTGGGCGCGCGAGCGCCTGGCGCGCCACGCCGGCAAAACCGTGCGTTTCGCGCTTGGGGGCTTCACCCTGGGCCTGACGATCGACAGCGAGGGCCTGGCAGCCCAGGCCGACCCGGCCGTGGTGCCCGACGTGACGCTGACCGTCGCCCCGGAAAAGTTGCCCCTGCCGCGCCTGGGCGCGGACCGCGAGACGCCCGACTTCGCCGAAGCTACCCACATTTCGGGGGATGCGGCGTTGGCGCAGGTGGTGGCGGACCTGTCCAAGCAATTGCGCTGGGACCCGGAAGACGCCCTGGCCCGGGTGGTGGGCGATATTGCCGCGCTGCGCATCGTGGGCGGGGCCCGCGCGGCCACCGACGGCGCGCGCACGGCGGGCCGCCGCCTGGCCGAGAACGTGTCTGAATATCTGTCGGAAGAAAGCGGCGTCCTGACGGGCCGCCCGGCGCTTGAGCAATGGCGCCTGGATCTTGCCGAGCTGAACGCCCGCGCCGATGCGCTGGCGCGCTCGGCCACCGCGCTGCAAACCCGTCTGGCGGCCGCCAGTGCAAAGCGGGGCGCCTGATCCATGTTCCCCTTGCTGCGCCTGTTCCGCATCATCCTGGTTTCGTTGCGCTATGGCCTGGACGAGCTGGTGCTCTCCAGCCTGAACCATCCGCTGGCCACCTGCCTGTTGCGCGTCATCCGCCTGGGCACCCGGCCGCGCCAGCCGCGCGGGCAACGCCTGCGTCTGGCCCTGGAATCGCTGGGCCCCATTTTCGTGAAGTTCGGGCAGGTGCTGTCCACCCGTCGCGACCTGATCCCCGCCGACATCGCCGACGAACTTGCGCTGCTGCAAGACCGCGTGCCGCCGTTCCCGTCGGCCCAGGCCGCCGCCTGCATCGAAGCGGCGCTGGGCGCGCCGCCCGAAAAGCTCTTCGCGCAGTTCGACGTGGACCCGGTGGCGTCGGCCTCGATCGCCCAGGTGCACTTCGCGGTGCTGCACGACGGCCGCGAGGTCGCGGTGAAGGTGCTGCGCCCGGGCATGCTGAGCATCATCGAAAAAGACCTGTCGCTGCTGAAGATCGTGGCGCGCATCATCGAGCGCCTGGGCGCCGACGGCCGCCGCCTGAAGCCGCGCGAGGTCGTGGCCGAATTCGATAAATACCTGCACGACGAACTGGATCTGGTGCGCGAGGCCTCCAATTGCAGCCAGCTGCGCCGCAACTTCGGCCCCGAGTCGGGCCGTGGCGACATGCTGATCGTGCCCGAAGTCATCTGGGAATACACGGCATCCACGGTGTTCACCATGCAGCGCATGTACGGCATGCCGGTGGGCCAGGTGGAACGCATGCGCGCGGCGGGCATCGACATTCCGACCCTGGCGCGTACGGGCGTCGAGATCTTCTTCACGCAGGTCTTCACCGACGGCTTCTTCCACGCCGACATGCACCCGGGCAACATCTACGTGTCGGACCGCCCCGATACGCTGGGCAGCTACATCGCGCTGGACTTCGGCATCGTCGGGTCGCTGTCCGAGTTCGACAAGAACTACCTGGCGCAGAATTTCCTGGCCTTCTTCCATCGCGACTACCGGCGCGTGGCGCAATTGCACATCGAATCGGGGTGGGTGCCCGCGGATACGCGTGAAGAAGAGCTGGAAGGCGCCGTGCGCGCCGTTTGCGAACCGTACTTTGACCGGCCGTTGTCCGAGATCTCGCTGGGGCAAGTGCTGCTCCGCCTGTTCCAGACGTCGCGTCGTTTCAATGTGGAGATCCAGCCCCAACTGGTGCTGTTGCAGAAGACGTTGCTGAACGTCGAGGGATTGGGTCGCCAGCTTGATCCCAACCTGGATCTCTGGAAGACTGCCAAGCCCTATCTGGAACGCTGGATGCGTCAGCGCGTCGGATTCAAGGGTTTGCGTCAGAGCCTGGAAAAGGAAGCCGTGCAGTGGTCTCAGATGCTGCCAGCCTTGCCCAGGCTGGTCCATGACCACCTGAGCCGCCCGAACGTCTCGCCTGCGCTGCTGGCCGAGATGATTCACCTGCGGCGCGCCCAGGAACAAAACAACCGGCTGGTTGCAGCGCTGGTTGGGGTGCTGGCCCTTGCGATCGGGGTCGCAATATGGGCCTTGACCCGATAGGCGGCGCGATGATCTAGACGAACTCTGTCATGTTTCATTCATGAAACGGTCATCATAGCTTCGCGGGAGACGGCGAAAAATAGCGCTGCGGTGGATGAATGCAGCGTCACGCCGAAAGAGACGCGCGCGCCATTCATTAATTTCTATCGCCCCACTAGCGGGACGAATACAAGGGCAGACCATGCTTTATCCTGAACTCTTCAAGACCATGGAAGCCGTGCGCTGGAACATGGCCCACGACATCCCCTGGGGGGATTTCGATCGCAGCAAGCTCTCCGACGAGCAAGCCCACACGATCAAGATGAACGCCATTACCGAATGGGCGGCCTTGCCGGCCACGGAAATGTTCCTGCGCGACAATCGCGGCGACAGTGATTTCTGCGCGTTCATGTCGGTGTGGTTCTTTGAAGAACAGAAGCATTCGCTGGTGCTGATCGAATACCTGCGCCGCTTCCGCCCGGACCTGGTCCCGACCGAGGAAGAGCTGCACAACGTGCGTTTTGAATTCGACGCCGCGCCCGAGCTCGAAACCCTGATGCTGCACTTCTGCGGCGAAATCCGCCTGAATCACTGGTACCGCCGCGCCGCCGAATGGCACACGGAACCCGTCATCAAGGCGATCTACAAGACCGTTGCGCAAGACGAAGCCCGCCACGCCGGCGCCTACCTGCAGTACATGCGCCGTGCGCTGCATGACCGCGGCGAGGACACGAGCGAACAGGCCCGTCTGGCGTTTTCGAAAATCGGCGTGCTGATGGCGTCCGCCGGCCGTACCCAGCAGGCGCTGCACCCGACCAACCTGCACGTGAACAAGGACCTGTTCCCCAACGACACGGTGCAGTCCCGCCTGCCGGAGCCGGGCTGGCTGGAGCACTGGCTGGATACGCAGATCCGCTTTGACGGCATCTGGGAACAGAAGGTCGCCAGCCGGATCCTGCATATCCTGTCCAAGCTGATGGATCGCAGCTTTGAAACGGTGAAGGACCTGAACCGCTACCGCAAGGAAATGACCGCGCTGGTGGTGCCCAAGGAAAAGAAGATCATCCTCGCCGGCGCCTGATTGCCAGGCATTGCGGGGCGAGCCTTGAGCCGCCCCGCTTGCTGCGTGGGAGCGGCGGACGGGCGGATATAATCGCCGCATGTCCGCCGCCCGTTTCGAATCCAAAGTCCTGTCCCGCGAAGAATGCGCCGCCGCCGTCGCTGCCGGCCGCTTGCCGCGGCCGCTGGTGTTCACCAACGGCGTCTTCGACATCCTGCACCGCGGGCACGCGACCTATCTGGACCAGGCCGCCCAACTGGGCGCGACGCTGGTGGTGGCGGTGAACACCGATGAATCGGTGCGCCGCCTGGGCAAAGGGTCCGAGCGCCCGCTGAATCGCATGGAAGACCGCGCCGCGCTGCTTGCCGCGCTGGGTTTCGTGACCGTCGTCACGTCGTTCCACGAAGATACCCCCGAGGCGCTGATCGGCGAGCTCAAGCCCGACCTGATCGTCAAAGGCGGCGACTACGACATGGAAAAACTGCCCGAGACCGCCTTGGTAAGGACCTGGGGCGGCCGCGCGGTGGCCATCCCGTTTGAATTCGAACGTTCGACCACCGCATTGGTGAAGAAGATCCAGGGCGCCTGACCGGCGTGCGGGGAATACGAAAAAGCGGCCTTGCGGGCCGCTTTTTTCATCTTGCCGTCCGGATTGCGCCGGCGGTCAGCGTGCGTCCCGCAGCAGCCGGTTGATGGCTTCCAGGTCGGTCTCGGCCAGGATGCCGCTGACGGCCTTCAGGCGCAGGCCGGACAGCACGGTGCTGTAGCGCGCCAGCGCCAGGTCGCGTTGGGTGGCGTACAGCTGCTGCTGGGCGTTGAGCACGTCCAGGTTGATGCGAACGCCGACTTCGTAGCCCGTGCGGTTGGCCTCCACGGCGGCGCGGCTGGACTTCTCGCCGGCTTCCAGGGCCTGGATGCGGGCCAGGCCGCTGGTGACGCCGGTGTAGTACTGGCGTGCAGCCTGGACAGCCTGGCGGCGCGTGGTTTCGAAGTCGTGGCGGGCTTTTTGTTCCAGCTGCACTTTCTCGGTGACTTGCGACGACACACCGCCGCCCGCGTACAGCGGGATGGAGAGAACCACGCCGATCGTGTTGTCGATCGGCTTGCCCGGCGCCGCGTTACGCATGATGGCGTCGCTGGCGCTGCCGCTGGTGGCACGCAGGTTCAGGGTGGGGTAGTGCCCGCTCTTGGCGATCTGGATCTCGCGGCCCGCGATGCGGGTCAGGAGCTGCGCGCGTAGTACCTCCAGGCTGGAGGATTCGGCTTGGGTGCTCCAGTCGTTCACGCGGGCGGGCGCAGGCGACGGCAGCCGCACGCCGTAGGGCAGCTCGGCCAGGGCGCCCGGCTGCGTGCCGATGATCTTGGCCAGCTCGTCGCGGCGCACGTCCAGGTCGTTCTGCAGGCGCAGTTCCTGCGCCACCACCAGGTCGTAGCGCGCCTGCGCCTCGTAGGTGTCGGTGACGGTGGCGTTGCCCAGTTCGAAGTTGCGCTTGGCGGACTCCAGCTGTCCTGCCACGGCGGCCTTTTCGGCCTCGGTGGCGGTCAGCGTGTCCTGCGCGTAGAGCACGTTGAAGTAGGCGTCGGCCACGCGCAGCAGCAGGTCTTGATAGGCCTGCTGAAGCTGCACTTCGACGTCGGCGACGATCAGCTTGGATTGTTCGTAGTTTTGCCAGCGGCCCCAATCGAACAGGGGTTGGGTCAGCGCCAGGTCCCAGACGCCGCGTCCGCCGCTGTACGACACGCCCAGGCCGCGGGTGCTGCGCGTTTCCTGGTAGGCCCCGCCGGCTTCGGCGGAAATCAGGGGCAGCAGCAGTGAGCGGGCTTGCGGTTCTTTTTCCAGGCCGGCGCGGTAGCTGGCGCGGGCGGCGGCGTAGGCGGGGTCATTGCCCAGCGCGGCCTGCCAGACCTGGATCAGGTTTTGCGCGAATGCGGGCAGCGGACCGACGCTTGCGGCAGAGGTAAAAACCAGTAAAGCCGTAAGCAATCGGACGCGCATGATTTTCAACGATACGCCGGGCTGCCCTGGCAGGCGCGCGCCCCGTCGAGGGGCAGGCGCCTGGCGGCAAGGTGGGGGATTAGAACTTGAACTGGGACACCGTGGCGCCACGCAGCGGCTTGATGACCGTTTCGAACAGGTTCACTGTTTCGAAGCTGGCCGCGGTGGTGCGCGTGATGCGACAGGCCGTCATGACGGGGGCCTGGCCCACGATCACGACCAGGCGGCCACCGACGCGCAACTGGTACTTCAGTGCGTCCGGCACGACCGGCACGGAACCCGTTACCAGGATGGCGTCGTATTCGGTGGAGCCCCAGCCGTTGCGGGCGTCGCCGGTTTCGACCTTGACGTTGGTGACGTTGTTCATCTGCAGGTTTTGCTGCGCGAAGGTCACCAGGCGGCTGTCGATTTCAACCGAGGTGACCTGTTGGGCCAGATAGCCCAGCAGCGCGGCCTGGTAGCCGGAGCCGGTGCCGATTTCCAGCACGCAGTCGGCTTTGGTCAGCTGCAGTTCTTGCGCCAGACGAGCTTCGCCCTTGGGGGCGAGCATGGTCTGGCGGGTATTGACCGCGTTGATTTCCAGCGGCAATTCCAGGTCGGAAAACGCCAGGCCACGCAGGGCCGGCGGAACGAATTGTTCGCGGCGCACATCGAACAGCGCTTGCAGCACGTTGGCGTCCAGGACGTCCCACGGGCGGATCTGCTGTTCCACCATATTGAAGCGGGCTTGTTCTACGTCGGGCAGGGTCGAAGCGTTCATGACGGTCAGGAAAAAACAGAGGAATCAGCCGGCCATTGTACCGATTCGTAGCGTCCTGTGACGGCGGGCCCGATCGGCAGATGTTTCAGCCGGCCGTTTCCGCCGGAATCCGGACCCGCCCCGGACTTTCCACCGGCCCCGGAAACGGCAGCGGCGCTCCGGGGAGCGCCGCTGGAACCTGCCAGGAAGCAAGGGCTGCCAGGCAATCACCACCAGGCGTGGAAGTGGTGTACCGGACCGTGGCCGGAACCCACCGACAGTCGTTCGGCATGGCGGATGGCTTCGGTCAGGTAGGCCTTGGCGCGCCGGGCGGCTTCGGGCACGTCCCCGGTTTGCGGCAGCAGCGCGGCCAGCGCCGCCGACAGCGTGCAGCCGGTGCCATGGGTATTGGCGGTTTCGATGCGGTGGCCGGGCAGCTCGATCATCCGGTCGCCGTCGTGCAGCAGGTCGATGGTCTCGTTGCCGGGCAGATGGCCGCCCTTGACCAGCACCCAGCGTTCGCCGGAATGCGCCAGCTTGTTGCGCAGGCGTTCGGCCACGCGGCGCATTTCCTTGACGGTTTCCACCGGCCGTTCTTCCAGCAGCACGCCGGCTTCGGGCAGGTTGGGTGTCAGCAGGGTGCACTGGGGCAGCATGGCTTCGCGCATGGCGCCCACGGCTTCCTTTTCAAGCAGCAGGTCGCCGCTCTTGGCCACCATGACGGGGTCCAGCACCACGTGCGCCGGCGCCCATTTGGCCAGCTTTTCAGCCACGACCTCGATCACGGGGCGCTGGCCCAGCATGCCGATCTTGACGGCGTCGATGCGCACATCGGTGAACAGCGTGTCGATCTGCAGGCCCACGAAGGCGGGCGGCACGGGCGAAATGCCGGTGACGCCCTGGGTGTTCTGTGCCGTCAGCGCGGCGATGACCGCGCACCCATAGGCGCCCAACGCGCTCATGGCCTTGATGTCGGCCAGCGTGCCGGCGCCGCCGGACGGGTCGACGCCGGCGATGGTCAGCGCGTGGGGAATGGGACGGACGTTGCCGTCCTGGGGGCGCGAGCTCATTTCGTCGAACCGGGGCCGGCGGTGATCAGGCCTTCGGTCGGCGAGCTGGGCGCGCCGCTGTACAGTTTTTTGGGCATGCGGCCGGCCAGGAAGGCCTCGCGGCCCGCCTCGACGCCCTTTTTCATGGCGCTGGCCATCAGGATCGGGTCGCGCGCGGCGGCGATGGCGGTGTTCATCAGGACGGCGTCGCAGCCCAATTCCATGGCGATGGCGGCGTCGGACGCCGTGCCCACGCCGGCATCGACCACGACCGGCACGCGGGCCTGGTCGATGATCAGCCGGAGGTTCCACGGGTTCAGGATGCCCATGCCCGAGCCGATCAGCGAGGCCAGCGGCATCACCGCCACGGCGCCCATGTCTTCCAGCATGCGGCACTGGATGGGATCGTCGGTGCAATAGACCATGACCTTGAAACCTTCTTCGACCAGCGTCTTGGTGGCCTTGAGCGTTTCGGGCATGTTGGGGAACAGGGTGTGCGGGTCGCCCAGCACTTCCAGCTTGACCAGGTCGTGGCCGTCCAGCAGTTCGCGCGCCAGGCGCAAGGTGCGGACCGCGTCGTCGGCGCTGTAGCAGCCGGCGGTGTTGGGCAACAGCGTGAATTTCGACGGCGGAACGTAGTCCAGCAGGTTCGGTTCGCCCGCGTTCTGGCCGATGTTGGTGCGGCGGATGGCGACCGTGACGATCTCGGTGCCGCTGGCGTCCAGCGCCGCGCGGGTCTCTTCGAAGTCCTTGTACTTGCCGGTGCCGACGAGCAGGCGCGACGAGTAGGCGCGTCCGGCGATGGTGAGGGTGTCTTGTGTGGTCATGGCGGTGTTCAAAGGGCGGGGGCGCAAGAGCGGAGCCCGCGGGAGGCTGACTGACGGTTGTTAAGCGAATGATAAAGCACGCCGCCGCGCGGCAGGCGTGTGCAATGAAATCCCGCGTTCCACTATTTGCGGATCGTGCTGCATGGCGGGCGGGTCAGCGCAATCGGTCCAGGTTGGCGCAGATGGCTTCGGCGGCGTCGATCAGGCGCGGCCCCGGGCGGTACAGGGCGTCGGCATCGATTCCGTAGACATGCCCCGCGCGGGCGGCGGGCAGCCCGAGCGTCTGCCAGGCGGCCAGGTTGTGCTGCGTGTCCGCCGGCCGCGCGACGCCCGCCAGCACCGCTTCGGGGCGGGCGGCCAGTACGCTTTCCAGCGTGACTTGCGGGGCGACGATGGGCGCTTGCCCGAAGACGTTCACGCCGCCGCAGACGCGCAGCGCGTCGCTGACGATGCTGCTGTCGTTCAGGGTGTAGATGGGGTCCAGGCCGGCCTGGACGAAGACGCGCACGGGGCGGCGGCCGGCGTAGCGCGCGGTCAGGGCGGCCAGGCGGTCGCGCAACCGGGCGGCGGCGGGCCGCGCCTGCGCCTCGGTGCCGAACAGCATGCCCATGCGCTCGACGGCGTCGGGAATGGCGGCAAGCGTCAAGGGGTCGCTGTAGAAGACGGGCACGCCCAGCTTGTCCATGACACGCGTCAGCGGTTCGGCCGCGGCGGGCTGCCAGCCGATCAGCAGGTCGGGGCGCACGGCGGCCACGCGTTCGGCGTCTGGCTGGGTGCCGTCGCCGATGATGGGCAATTGCCGGGCGGCGGCAGGGAAATCGCTGCCGCGGATGGTGGCGATGAGGTGGTCGCCGGCGCCGGCGGCATACACGAGTTCGGTGGCGTGGGGCGCCAGGGTGACGGCGCGGCGCGCGGGCGCGGACAGCCATACCGTGCGGCCCTTGTCGTCCGGCACCTGGATGGCGGGACCGGCGGGCTTGTCTGCGCCGCCGCCGGCGGTGGCCGGGAAAGCGGCCAGCATCGCGCCCAGGGCCAGGAGCAGCCCGGAAGCGATGCGTGGAAAGGCGCGTGCGAGGGTCATGCAGGGACCGATAGGGTCAGCGGAGTACGCCGACTATATCGGATGTCCGCGATCAATAGCGCAGCGTGAGCGACGCGTAGAAGTTGCGGCCTGGCGCCGGGTACAGGTTGTAGTTGGCGACGGGGCCCAGCATCTGGAACGACGCATCGCCGCCGCGGATGCCGTAGGTGGCGTACTGGCGGTCGAAGATGTTGTTCACGCCGATGGCGCCTTCGATGTTGCGCGTGAACTTATAGGCCAGCTTCGTGTTGAACAGCACGTAGGCGTCCAGTTCCTTGTCGAACTGGTTGGCCTGGTCGTTGTCCATGCGGGACTTGCCCACGTACTGCGCCGACACGTTCCACAGGAAGGCGTCGGTGGGGCGCCAGGTGACGCCGGCATTCGCCAGCCATTTCGGGGCCAGCGGCACGGTCTTGCCGGCCAGGTCCACGCCCGCGTAGGTGCCCGAGCGGAATTGCGCTTCCATCCAGGTCACGTTCGCATCCAGCGTCACGCTGCTGGAAATGGCGGTGTGGCCTTCCAGCTCGATGCCTTGGCGGCGGGTCGGATCCAGGTTGGTGTTGGCGCCGGTGCCCGGGCCCCACATACCGTCGGCCAACGGGTTGTACTGGATCTCGTTGGTCAGGTCATAGCGGAAGTACGACAGGCGGGCGCTGCTTGCGGCGCCTTGCCACGTCACGCCGATTTCCTTGTCGGTGGACGTTTGCGGGGCCAGCGGCTGTTGCACCGACAGCAGTTCGTCGGCGTTGGGCAGACGGAAGCTGCGGCCGACCTTGCCGTACAGGCCGAAGCCGGCGGACAGGTCCTGGCGCACGCCCAGTTGCCAGGCGGTCAGGTGGTTGCCGCGATCGGACGCGGTGCCCGAACCGCTCAGGACTTCCAGGTCGTCGGACGCATACTGGCGGCGCACGCCGGCCGTCACGTAGGTGCTGTCGGTGGCGCGGATCTGGCCTTCGGCGAAGAGACCGTACTGGTGCTGGCGCGACTGCCACTTCGACGGTTCGAAGTCGTAGTAGGCGTTCTGGTTCGCGGTGGTCTTGGATTCTTGCGCGTCGGCGCCGAAGACGATGCTGTGGCCACCGTTGATCGGCAGGCGATAACGCACGCTGGCGATGTTCTCTTCCAGCTTCTGGTCGCGCAGGGTGTCGCCAAAGCCGTCGTACGACAGGCCGTTCAGCTTCTTCTCGCGGGTCGACAGGTCGGCGTACAAGGTGCCAACGCCAATCGCCTGTTCGACTTGCAGGCCGAAGGTGGTGGTCGTGGTCTTGACGTAGTCGACGTCGTTCTTCGAACCGCGCGGGTCGTCCTGGAATTCGTTCACGCCGGTCGACGGGCTGATCAGGCGCGGGCCGGGCAGTTCCAGCTTTTGCGTGGTGGTGCGGCCGTACAGACGGATCGAGCCATCGCTATGGCGCAGGGTGATGCCGCCGCCGCCGCCTTCGCGGCGCTCGCCGCTGTGGTCGCGGTAGCCGTCCGAATGCAGCGACTGCATGTAGGCGTCAACGCCGACCTTCTCGTTGTTCATCGCAACGGCGGCATCGTACTGGCGCAGGCCGTAGCTGCCGAACGTGGCGGTGGCGCGGGCCGTGACCGGCTCTTTCGAGAAATCAGACTTGGTGATGATGTTGATCACGCCGCCGGTCGTGCCGCCGCCGTATTGAACGGAGCCGCTGCCGCGCACGATTTCAACGCGTTCCACCTGGTCCAGCGGCACCACGCCCAGGCTGGGAGCCGACAGGTCGTTGGTGTTTTGCTTCACGCCGTCGATCAGGATCAGCGTGTTGCTGGCGCCGGTGATGCCGAAGCCGCGCAGGTCGACAATCGCGTTGTCGCTCGAGCTGCTGGTGTTGATCAGATTGATGCCGGCTTGCGTCGACAGCAGGTCTTGCATGGTGCGGGCGCTGCTGGCGGCGATGTCTTCCGCGGTGATGACCGAAATGGACACCGGCAGGGTGCGGCCGTCCGTCGGCACGCGCTGGGCGGTGACGGTGATCGTGTCGAGTTCGGGGGTGGCGGGGGCGGTTTGCTGGGCGGCGGCGATGGCCGGAGCGGAACAGAGCAGGGCGCCGGCGTAACGCCGGATGGAGCGGGCTTTCATCTACGTAACCTCGATGCGACCCGCGACCCCGCAGGTCAATCACGATGGGAAGGAGGCCCGCGCCGCAGCCGGCCGGTTGGGCAGGGCGGCGATGCATGGACTTCCTGACGAGCGAACTGGCCGGTATCGGGCTGCCATGGGCGCAAAAAGCGCGCATGGGGACCGTTGCGGGGGCAGCACAGGCTGGACGGCGGGGGGCTTGCCGGGGCGCTTTGTGGGCGACGCGGCGGCCCGGGCGGCCGTCTTCCTGTTTCCCGTTTACCTTTCGCGCGCGGCTGGCAAGTGTTGCGTTCTTGCAAGCCCGTTGCGCCGAAAGCACCGGTTCGGGGCCGAAACTGTATCACCCGAGGGCGCGAGGGAGCCCGTTTTGTTACGATCAAGGCTTGTTTTTTCAGTGGTTTTTGCTTTTTAGCCACAGCTTCGCCACTGAAGCCAACCCATTGCCGGACCTGCCCGTGTCGTATCCCCGCCTGCCGTACCCGCCCGAAGCCTATACCCAGGGTGGTGATTTCGCCCGCCTGCTGGGCAAGCGCATTTTGATCCTGGACGGTGCCATGGGCACCATGATCCAGCGCTACAAGCTGGGCGAAGCAGACTTCCGTGGCGAGCGTTTCGCCGACCACGGCAAGGACGTGAAGGGCAACAACGAACTGCTGTCGCTGGTGCGGCCCGACGTGATCTCCGAGATCCACCGGCAGTACCTGGAAGCCGGCGCGGACGTCATCGAGACCAATACCTTCGGCGCCACCACCATCGCGCAGGGCGACTACGGCTTGCCGGAACTGGCCTACGAACTGAACCTGGTATCCGCCCGGCTGGCGCGCGAGGCCTGTGAGGCCTTCAGCACGCCCGACAAGCCCCGTTTCGTGGCAGGCGCCCTGGGCCCGCAGCCCAAGACCGCGTCGATTTCGCCCGATGTGAACGACCCAGGCGCGCGCAACGTCACGTTCGACGAATTGCGCGTGGCCTATATCGAACAGTTGAACGGTCTCTTGGACGGCGGCATCGATATCGTCCTGATCGAAACCATCTTCGACACGCTGAACGCCAAGGCCGCCATCTTCGCGACCGAGGAAGTGTTCGAGGCGCGCGGCATCCGCCTGCCCGTGATGATTTCGGGCACCGTGACCGACGCGTCCGGCCGCATCCTGTCCGGCCAGACCGTGGAGGCCTTCTGGAACTCGGTGCGCCATGCGCGCCCGGTCACCATCGGCCTGAACTGCGCGCTGGGCGCCGCGCTGATGCGCCCCTACGTGGCCGAACTGTCCAAGATCTGCGACACCTATGTCTGCGTGTACCCCAACGCCGGCCTGCCCAACCCCATGGCAGAAACCGGCTTTGACGAAACGCCCGCCGACACGTCCGCGCTGTTGGAAGAGTTTGCCCGCGCCGGGCTGGTCAACATGTCGGGTGGCTGTTGCGGCACCACGCCGGACCACATCCGCGCCATCGCGGACAAGGTCACGTCGCTGACGCCGCGCGTCGTGCCCGACATTCCGGTCAAGACCCGCCTGTCGGGCCTGGAGCCGTTGAACATCGACGAAGACACGCTGTACGTCAACGTGGGCGAACGCACCAACGTGACGGGCAGCAAGATGTTCGCCCGCCTGATCCGCGAAGAAAAGTACGACGAGGCGCTGGCCGTGGCCCGCCAGCAGGTCGAGAACGGCGCGCAGATCATCGACATCAACATGGATGAGGCCATGCTGGATTCGGTGGCCTGCATGCATCGCTTCCTGAACCTGATCGCGTCCGAACCCGACATCGCCCGCGTGCCGGTCATGATCGATAGCTCGAAGTGGGAAGTCATCGAGACCGGCCTGAAGTGCGTGCAGGGCAAGCCGGTGGTGAACTCCATTTCCATGAAGGAAGGGATCGAGCCGTTCCGCCATCATGCGCGCTTGTGCCGCCGCTACGGCGCCGCCGTGGTCGTGATGGCGTTCGACGAATTGGGCCAGGCCGACACGTTGGAACGCCGCAAGGAAATCTGCGCGCGCGCCTACAAGATCCTGGTCGAGGAAGAGGGCTTCCCGCCGGAAGACATCATTTTCGATCCGAACGTCTTCGCGGTCGCCACCGGCATCGACGAGCACAACCACTATGCGGTGGACTTCATCGAAGGCACCCGCTGGATCCGCGACAACCTGCCCTACGCCCGCATTTCGGGCGGCGTGTCCAATGTCAGCTTCTCGTTCCGCGGCAACGAGCCGATGCGCGAAGCCATCCACACCGTGTTCCTGTATTACGCGGTGAAGGAAGGCATGACCATGGGCATCGTCAACGCCGGCCAGTTGGGCGTCTACGCCGACCTGGACCCGAAACTGCGCGACCTGGTCGAAGACGTAGTGCTGGACCGGCAGGAGCCGGTGGGCAAGACCGACCCCGACGACGAGCGCACGCCGACTGAACGCCTGGTGCAGTTCGCCGACACGGTGAAGGGCTCGGGCGCCAAGCGCGAAGAAGACCTGAGCTGGCGCAATGCCGACGTCGAAAAGCGCCTGTCGCATGCACTGGTGCATGGCATCACGGCCTTCATCGTGGAAGATACGGAAGAAGTGCGCCAGAAGATCTTCGACCGCGGCGGCCGCCCGATCGAGGTGATCGAAGGCCCGCTGATGGACGGCATGAACGTCGTCGGCGACCTGTTCGGCGAAGGCAAGATGTTCCTGCCGCAGGTGGTGAAGTCGGCCCGCGTCATGAAGCAGGCCGTGGCCCACCTGATTCCCTTCATCGAAGAGGAAAAGCGCCAGATCGCGGCTGCTGGCGGCGACGTTCGCGCCAAGGGCAAGATCGTCATCGCCACCGTCAAGGGCGACGTGCACGACATCGGCAAGAACATCGTGTCGGTGGTCTTGCAGTGCAATAACTTCGAAGTCGTGAACATGGGCGTGATGGTGCCCTGCGCGCAGATCCTGGAAAAGGCCAAGGAAGAAAACGCCGACATCGTCGGCCTGTCCGGCCTGATCACGCCCAGCCTGGAAGAAATGGCGTACGTGGCCAGCGAAATGCAGCGTGACGACTATTTCCGCAGCCGCAAGCTGCCGCTGATGATTGGCGGCGCCACCACCAGCCGCGTGCATACGGCGGTCAAGATCGCACCCAATTACGAAGGGCCGGTCATCTATGTGCCGGATGCCAGCCGCTCGGTGGGTGTCGCGACCAACCTGATGTCGGACCAGTCGGAAACGTATCTGGCGGAGCTGGCCCAGGAATACGAGGAAGTGCGTCGCCGCCACGCCAACCGCAAGGCCACGCCGATCCTGCCGCTGGCCGACGCGCGCGCCTCGCGTCCGGCCATCGATTGGGACAACTACACCCCGCCGCGCCCGAAGTTCATTGGCCGCCGCACGTTCAAAAGCTATGACCTGGCCGAGATCGTGAAGTACGTGGACTGGGGTCCGTTCTTCCAGACCTGGAGCCTGTTCGGCCCGTTCCCCGCCATCCTTGATGACAAGGTGGTGGGTGAACAGGCGCGCAAGGTCTACGCCGACGGCCTGGCCATGATGAAGCGCATCGTCGAAGGCCGCTGGCTGACCGCCAACGGCGTGGTGGGCTTCTACCCGGCCAACCGCGTCAACGACGAAGACATCGAGATCTACAAAGACGAGACGCGCAGCGAAGTGCTGTTCACGTACCGCAACCTGCGTCAGCAGGGCGCCAAGCGCGAAGGCGTCAGCAACAAGTCGCTGGCCGACTTCATTGCGCCCAAGTCGTCCGGCAAGCTGGATTACATCGGCATGTTCGCCGTCACGGCGGGCATCGGCATCGAGAAAAAGGAAGCCGAATTCGAGCGCGCGCTGGACGACTATTCCAGCATCATGCTGAAGTCGCTGGCCGATCGCCTGGCTGAAGGTTTCGCCGAATGCCTGCATGCCCGCGTGCGCCAGGACTTGTGGGGCTATGCGCCCGACGAAGCCCTGTCCAACGAGGACATGATCGCCGAGAAATACGTGGGCATCCGCCCTGCGCCTGGCTATCCGGCTTGCCCGGAACACGTGGTCAAGTCCGATATGTTCCGCGTGCTGGACGGCGGCGACATCGGCATGATGCTGACTGACAGCTACGCCATGTACCCCGCTTCCAGCGTGTCGGGCTTCTACTTCAGCCACCCGGAGTCGCAGTACTTCAACGTGGGCGTGATCGGCGAGGACCAGCTGGAAGACTACGCCAAGCGCAGCGGACGTACCATCGAGGACCTGAAGCGGACGCTGGCCCCGAACCTGGGCTGAGGCGCCCACCGGCGCAAATGAAAAACCGGCCGCATGGCCGGTTTTTTTTGCACCCCGCCGAGGGCGAACGGTGATGGGGCTGCCAGTTCAGGCGGCGGGCCGGGGCGGTGCGATGCGCCCCAGGATGCTCTCGATCATCACGCCGATGGCCAGCACCTTGCGGTCGTCGCCCGGCAGGCCGTCGATCTCGACGCCGACGGGCAAGCCCTCGGGCGACAAGCCCGCCGGCACGCTCAGCCCCGGCAAGCCGGCGTTGCTGCCGGGATCGACGTTGCGGGCCAGGCGGCTGAAGCTTTCGAAGCTGCTGGCCTCCGGCGTGGCCAGCATCGGCAGGATCGGCAACGTCGGAAACAGCAGGCCGTCCAGCGCGTGTTCCTGGAACGCGCGGCGGTACACGTCGATCAGTGCGTCGCGCTGGCCCGCGATGACGCGGTCGTACAGCGGCTTCAGCGGCAGGACCTGGCCGTCCGGCGTGGGCAGCACGCCCGGCACGATCAGCCCGTCGAAAATGGCCTTGACGTCGGGGCTTGCGATCTGCGCCACCACCTCGTCGAAGCTTACGCCCGTGTCGTAGCGTTGCAGGTAGGCGATCAGGTCGGGCTTCTGCTCGTACAGGCACAGCGGCATGCCGACGGCGGCATTGACGGCCGGCAGATCGGGCATGTCGATGTCGATCAGCTGCACGCCGGCGCCGCGCAATGCGGCCAGGGCGGTGTCCATGACCGTGCGCACGGAAGGGTTCAGGTCGGCCCAGAAATAGCGGGCCAGACCCAGGCGCACGCTTGCGGGGGGCAGGGCCGCCAGCGGTTCGGCGTCGTCCGCCAGCACGGCGTCCAGCAGCACGATGTCTGCCATGCAATTGGCGATCGGCCCCGGCGTGTCCCGTGTGTGCGAGATAGGCGTGATGCCCGCCCCGTCGTAGCGACCGACCGATGGCCGGAAGCCCGCGGCGCCGTTGACAGCGGCCGGCAGGCGCACGGAGGCGCCGGTGTCGGTGCCCAGGGCGGCGGGCGTCAGCCGCGCGCCCACGGCCGCGCCGCTGCCCGACGACGAGCCACCGGCGATGCGGCGGTTGTCGTAGGCGTTGCGCGTGCCCTCGCCATGCGTGCCGGGGAAGGCGGTGTTGTAGCCGGATACGCCAAAGGCCAGCTCGTGCATGTTGGTCTTGCCGATGATGACGGCGCCGGCGGCGCGCAGGCGCTGCACGACCGGGGCGTCCTGCGCGGGATGGAACTGTTTAAGGGCCGGGGTGCCGGCGGTATTGGGCAGGCCGGCCACGTGGATGTTGTCCTTGATGGCGATGGGTACGCCGCCCAGCGGCGCGGCGGCCGGGCTGGCCGGGGGCGGCGCGGCGTCGTAGGCGCGGGCCTGGGCCAGCGCGCCCTCGTGGTCGACGGTGATGAAGGCATTGAGCACGCCGTGGGCGTCGATGCGGTCCAGACACGCCTGGGTCAGCGCCAGACTGCTGAGGCGGCCTTCACGGACCTGGGCGGCGGCCTCGGTAACGGTCAGGGCGGCCAAGGCATCGCTGCCGGGCGAGTGAAGCGGGGGCTTGACGGACAATGGCTGCCTGGACGTATCGGACATGACGCTTCCTTACCTGCACCGAGGGATTCTGTTGGACTGCCATCTATACAGGGTTCCTGCCGCCGCTGTCGACCCCCCGCCGCCCTCCTTGCCGTCACCCTGCGCATCGATGGTTTACCACTTTGATACTGGTAAACCATTATGGTGAAAATTGGTGAACCACTTATGATTTGGTCTAACCACTTTTGATATCCATGACACTTCAACTGATCCCCAAACCCGAAGAGCCGGCCAGCAAGCCGGTGGCGGACCGCGCCTATGTGCGGCTGGCCGCACAGATCCAGGCCCTGGTCTCGCAAGGCGAGTTCGCCGTTGGCAAGCGTTTGCCGGCTGAACGCGCACTGGCCGAACGCTTTGACGTCAGCCGCACCGCGCTGCGCGAAGCCATCATCGCGCTGGAACTGCAGGGGGTGGTGGAAGTCCGGGGCGGATCGGGCATCTACGTCTGTGAGCCCAAGCCCGGCATTGCCCGTTTGCCGGCGGCTCAGGAAGCCGGGGCGGGGCCGTTCGAGTTGTTGCGGGCGCGTTGCCTGATCGAATCCGAAATCGCCGCGCTTGCCGCCACGACCCGCAACGACGCGGATCTGGACCGCATCTTTGAAGCGCTGACGACAATGCGCGAGCAGATGATGGACAAGGCGGCCAATGAAGAAGCCGACCGCCGCTTCCACCTGTACATCGCGCAGTCCACGGGCAACAGCGTGCTGCTGGCCACGGTGACGTCGATGTGGGATCAGGCCCAGGGGCCGATCTGGGAAAAGATCGAACAGCATTTTCATACGCAGGAGTTGCGGCACGCGTCGCAGGAAGACCATCAGCGCATCTTCAGCGCGCTGGTGGCCGGCGACGCGCAGGCGGCGCGGCAAGCGATGCGCGCTCACCTCGAGCGCGTGATCGGCGAATTCGCGCAGGGGTGGCGTTGACCCCGTAGCGCAAGGCGGACAAGCAGGCTGCCCCCGGTAGAGCGAGGAAGATAACCGCGCCCCGGATCCGGGCTTTTCAAGTTCAGGAGACAAGCAATGCAGCAACAGAGCAAGGGAAGCCGCGCGTTGGCCCGATGGGCGACAGCCGCGATGCTGGCGATGTCATTGCCGGCGGCCGCGCAAAGCGGCGCGGCGGGGGCGGCCAGCCCGCCGGCGGCAGGGCAAAGCCCGCGCGTCGACGCCATCCGCAAGGCGGGCGAACTGCGGGTCGGCGTCCTGCAGAACGCGCCCTGGCTGATCCAGGACTTGTCGGGCAAAAGCGGCGAAGCCTGGAGCGGTCCGGCCTGGCTGCTGGCCAAGGAATACGCGCGCCAACTGGGCGTCAAACTGACCGCGGTGCCCGTTTCGCACGAAACCAAAGTGCCCGTGCTGGCCGCCAATCAAGTCGATATGACCATCAGCCCGCTGGCCGAGACGGCCGAGCGCCTGAAAGTGGTGGATTTCGTGCTGTATTCCGCCACCAGCGTCTGCATGTTCGGCCGCGCCGGCAACGACAAACTGACCCGCGCCAAGACGGTCGAAGACCTGAACCAGCCGGACGTCACGATCGCGTACTTCACCGGCGGCGCCGAAGAGGCCTGGGTGAAAGAACGTTTTCCCAAGGCGCGGCTACGCGCCGTCGCCAACTCTGGCGCCACCGCGCCCATCGAAGAGATTATGGCCAAGCGCGCCGACGCGGCGCCGATCAACCGCGTGCCGTGGGTGGGGCTGAACCGCAAGGTGCGAGGCCTGGTGGTGTTTCCCGCCGAAGCCAATTGCCAGCAGAGCACCGAAAAGGCCTCGCCCGTGGGGCTGGCGATCGACAAGAACCAACCCGGCTACCTGGCCTGGCTGCGGCAGGTGGCGGCGACGATGAAGCCCGCGCTGGATGCGGACGAAATGCGCATCATCGAACAGACCCCGTAGGCCGTCCGGCCATTCCCCTTTTCAACCGGCACGCGCCCGGCGCGTGCAGATCTGGCGATTCCGCCGGTGCGTCAACACGCCGGTACCCGGCGCGCCGCCTTCGTGCGGCGGACGTCCGGGCACCCCTCTAGGAGACTTTGCATGCAACCCCGATTTCCCTCGCGCCTGACCGCCGCCCGCCTGTTCCTGTCCGCCGCGATGCTGGCGGGCGCAGCCGCGGCGCACGCGCAGACGCCGCCCGCGCCCGGCGAAAGCCCCCGCATCGACGCGATCCGCAAGGCGGGCGTGCTGCGGGTCGGCGTGGTCAACAACCCGCCCTGGCTGGTGCAGAACACGACCGGTTCGGGCGAACCGTGGATGGGGTCTTCGTGGCTGCTGGGCAAGGAATTCGCGCGCTTGCTGGAGGTGAAGATCGTGCCCGTGCAGGTCAGCCACGAGACCAAGGTGCCTGCGCTGATCGCCAACCAGATGGACATCATGATCGGCCCGCTGAACCAGAACGCCGAGCGCGCCAAGATCATCGATTTCGTGACCTTTTCCAACACCAGCGTCTGCATGTTCGGGCTGGCGTCGAATCCGAAATTCACCAACGCCACCAAGGTCGAGGACTTCAACCAGCCCGGCATCACGATGGCCTACTTCTCGGGCGCGGGCGAAGAACCGCTGGTGCTGCAGAACTTCCCCAATGCCAAGCTGCGCGGGGTGACGAATTCGGGATCGGTCGCGCCCATCGAGGAAGTGCTGGCCGGCCGTTCGGACGTGGCGCCGCTGAACCGCATGCTGTGGCCCAACATCAGCAAGAAGGTCAAGGGCCTGGCGGTATTCCCGAAGGAAAACGACTGCCAGGACAGCAAGATCTTCGCGATCGACGCGGGCATGGGCGTGGCCAAGGATCAGGCCGTCTACCTGGACTGGCTGCGCAAAGTGGAAGCGCGCATGCATCCCGAGCTGGCGGCGGAAGAGCGCCGCATGACGCAAACCCTGAAATAAGGCGGCCATCATGTTGAATTGCGCGATTCATGGCGCCCAGGACCTGCGCCTGGACGAACAGCAGCCCGAGGCCCTGGGCCCTACGCAAGTGCGGGTGGGCGTGAAGGCCGTGGGTATCTGCGGCTCGGACCTGCACTACTACCGGCACGGCAAAGTGGGCGATTTCGTCATCCGCGAACCGCTGACGCCGGGGCACGAGGCGTCGGGCCAGGTGCTGGAGGTTGGCGCGGCCGTCACCGCCGTCAAGCCGGGCGACCGCGTGGCGCTGGATCCCGCGCGTACCTGCGGGGTCTGCCGCTATTGCCGCCAGGGCGATTCCAACCACTGCGAGTCGGTGTTCTTCTTCGGTAGCGCCAGCCGCTATCCGCACATGCAGGGCGCGATGCGCGAACAGGTGGTGGTGCAGGAAAAGCAATGCCTGCCGGTGCCCGACAGCCTGTCGTTCGAACTCGCCGCATTCGGCGAGCCGCTGGCGGTGGCGCTGCACGCCGTGCGCAGCGCGGGGACGCTACTGGGCAAGACGGTCATGGTGGTGGGAGCCGGGCCGATCGGCGCGTTGACTCTGATGGCGGCGCGTCTGGCGGGAGCCAGCCGGGTGATCGTGGTGGACATCGTCGACGAGACGCTGGCCACCTGCGTGCGGGTGGGCGCCACGCGCACCATCAACGTCGCCCGCGATCCGGGCGCAGTCGAGGAACTGGCGGCGGGCAAGGGGGCGGTCGACGTCTGCTTCGAGGCGTCCGGCAACTATGCCGGCCTGGCCAATTGCATCCGCGTGACGCGTCCGCGCGGCGTCATCGTGACGGTGGGCACGCTTAGCGGCAGCAGCGAGCAATGTCCGTTCAACCAGATCATGGTCAAGAGCTTGTCGGTCATCGGCAGCTTCCGTTTCGTGGACGAATACGCCTGGGCCGTGGACTACCTGAGCCGCGGGCTGCTGGACGTATCGCCACTGTTGACGGCGGCGGTGCCGGTGGCTCGCGTGCATGACGCATTCGCGCTGGCGGCCGACCGCCATCAGGCCATGAAAGTGATGGTGACGTTCTGACGCGCGCGTCGCCGTCGGCCGTCTAGTTCCACGGAGACACCATGGATTTTGATTTTTCCCCCCTTGTCGAGAACTGGCGATTCTTCGCCGGCGGTCTCGGCATCACCGTGGCGCTCAGTGCCATCACCGCGGTGTCCAGCATCCTGCTGGGCCTGGTGATCGCGCTGCTGCGCCTGTACGGGCCGCGCTGGCTGCGGGCGCTGCTGGTGTTCTATATCGACAGCATGCGCGCCATCCCCGTGCTAGTGGTGCTGGTCTGGATCTACTTCGCGTTTCCGCTGCTGGCCGGCATCAACTTCGCGCCTTTCTGGGCGGCCCTGGTGGCGCTGACCCTGCATATCGCGGCCTATTCGGCCGAGGTGATCCGCGCGGGCATCGAGTCGGTGCGGCCCGGGCAGATGCGCGCCGGCCTGGCGTTGGGCATGTCGCGAGCCCAGGCCCTGCGCAAGATCATCCTGCCGCAAGCCACTATCCGCATGTTGCCGGCCTTCGGTTCGGTGCTGACGCTGGCCATCAAGGACACGGCGATCGCCACCGTGATCGCGGTGCCTGAACTGATGCACAAAGCCGAGACCATCGCGGGGCAGAGCTACCGGCCCATCGAGGTTTTCACGGCCGTCATCGTGGCGTACTTCGTGATCTTGTTCCCGGTCACGCGCGGCGTGGACCGGCTGTATCAACGCTACGCACACCTGGGGCGCTCATGAATCTGGACTGGGGAATCATCTGGAATTCGCGCGATGCCCTGCTGCAAGGCGCCGCGATGACCATCATGTTGACGGTGGTGACGATGGCGCTTGCCGTGCCCGGCGGCATCGTGCTTGCGCTGATGCGCCTGTCGTCGAACCGCGTCGCCAACGGGGTGGCCGTCGCCATCGTGGAGTTCTTCAGGAATCTGCCGCTGATCCTGGTGATCTATTGGGCGTTCTACGTGATGCCGATGGCGCTGGACGTGCAGTTCTCGGCCGTCACCACCGCGCTGGTGGCGCTGGTGCTGAACGTGTCGGCCTACAACTCCGAGACCTTTCGCGCCGGCATCAATTCGATCCGCAAGGGTCAGATGGAGGCGGCGCTGGCGATGGGCATGTCGCGCCGCCAGGCCATGTTCAAGGTGCTGATCCCGCAGGCGGGGCGCCGCATCCTGCCGGTGCTGGCCAGCACCTGGATTTCGCTGTTCAAGGATACGTCGCTGGTGTCGGTGATCGCGGTGAGCGAATTGGCCTATGCCTCGATGCAGGTGCGCGCGCAGAGCTTCCGCGTGCTGGAAATGCTGACCGCGATGGCGGTGATCTATTGGCTGATGGGATATCCCCAGGCCAAGCTGGTTGACTGGATCCATCGCAAATACGGAGTCAAGGAATGAACGACATGATCCTGGAGCAGGAGCCAACAGCGGCGCATGCCGCGTTGGCCGGGCGCAAGGGCGCGGACCAGCCGCCCGTGCTGGTCTATGAACACGTGCGCAAGGTCTACGGCGATTTCGTGGCGCTTGCCGATGTGTCGCTGCAAGTGAACAAGGGCGAGGTGATGTGCCTGATCGGCCCGTCCGGTTCCGGAAAATCCACGCTTCTGCGTTGCACCAACGCGCTGGAAAAGCTGGACGGCGGCCGCGTGCTGCTGGACGGCGTGGCGCTGCCGGAATCCGAATCCGACGTGCGTCGCGTGCGCCAGCGCATGGGCATGGTGTTCCAGAGCTTCGAACTCTTCCCGCACAAGTCGGCGCTGGATAACGTGGCGATGGGGCCGATCACGGTGCTGGGCATGACGCCCGACGCCGCCCGGGCCCGGGCGATGGCATTGCTGGAGAAGGTGGGCCTGGCCTCCAAGGCGGGAAATTTTCCCGCCAACCTGTCCGGCGGCCAGCAGCAACGCGTGGCCATTGCGCGCGCGTTGGCGATGGAACCCGAAGTGATGTTGTTCGATGAACCCACGTCGGCGCTGGACCCGGAAACGGTGGGCGAAGTGCTGAACGTGATGAAGAAGCTGGCGCAGGAAGGCATGACGATGATCGTCGTGACCCACGAGATGAGTTTTGCGCGCCGCGTGGCCAATTGGGTGGTGGTGTTCGAGAACGGCGCCATCCTGGAGCAAGGCCCGCCCACGCAGATTTTCGACAACCCGCAAGTCGCCCGCACCCGCGACTTTCTCAGCCATCTGGGCTGGGAAGGCTAGGGCCTTTTCCCGTCTTTACGGAAACCAAGAAATGAAAATTACGAACGCACGCGTGATTGTTTGTTCGCCGGGCCGCAATTTCGTGACCCTGAAAATCGAAACCGACCAGGGCTTGACCGGCATTGGCGACGCGACCCTGAACGGGCGCGAACTGGCCGTGTCGGCGTACCTGACCGAGCATGTGATTCCCTGCCTGATCGGGCGCGATGCGCATCAGATCGAAGACATCTGGCAGTACCTGTACAAGGGCGCGTACTGGCGCCGCGGGCCGGTCACCATGACCGCCATCGCCGCCGTGGATACGGCGCTGTGGGATTTGAAGGCCAAGGCGGCCGGCCTGCCGCTGTATCAGCTGCTGGGCGGCAAGAGCCGCAGCGGCGTGATGGTCTACGGCCACGCCAACGGGTCGGACATCGAGCACACGGTCGACGAAGTGCTGCGCTATGCCGACATGGGCTACCGCGCCATCCGCGCGCAAAGCGGCGTGCCGGGCCTGGACAAGGTCTACGGCGTGGGTCGCGGCAACCTGTTCTATGAACCCGCCGACGCCGACCTGCCCAGCGAGCACGACTGGTCCACCGAAAAGTACCTGCGCCACGCGCCGAAACTATTCGAGCGCATCCGCGAGAAGCTGGGGTTCGACCATCACCTGCTGCACGACGTGCACCATCGCCTGACGCCGATCGAAGCCGGCCGCCTGGGCAAGTCGCTGGAGCCCTACAACCTGTTCTGGATGGAGGACGCGACGCCGGCCGAGAACCAGGATGCGTTCCGTCTGATCCGCCAGCACACCACCACGCCGCTAGCCGTGGGCGAGATCTTCAATTCGATCTGGGACTGCAAGGACCTGGTGCAGAACCAGCTGATCGACTACATCCGGACCACCGTGGTGCATGCGGGCGGCATCACGCACCTGCGCCGCATCGCGGACCTGGCCTCGCTGTATCAAGTGCGCACGGGCTGCCACGGCGCCACCGACCTGTCGCCGGTCTGCATGGGCGCAGCCCTGCACTTCGACCTGTGGGTGCCCAACTTCGGCATCCAGGAATACATGCGCCACACGGACGAGACGGACGCGGTCTTCCCGCATGCGTATACGTTTGACCAGGGCATGCTGTATCCGGGCGACGTGCCCGGCCACGGCGTCGACATCGACGAGGAGCTGGCCGCCAAGTATCCGTACAAGCGCGCCTATCTGCCGGTCAACCGTTTGCAGCAGGACGGAACGCTATGGAACTGGTAGCGGCCGGCGCGACGCGCTTGTCGGCTCGGCGCCTGGACGCGCTGCCGCACGCCGTGGCGCGGCCCGGCTATGCGCGGGCCGGCCTGCGTCTGGGCATCGTCCATCTGGGCCTGGGCGCGTTCGCACGCGCCCACCTGGCCGCCGTCAACGAGGCCGCGCTGCATGCGGGCGCGGACCCCGCCTGGGGCATATGCGGCGTGTCGCTGCGCCAGCCCGACACGCGCGATGCGCTGGCGCCGCAGGACGGCTTGTACGCCTTGGCCTTGCGCAGCGCCGACGGGCAGGGCACGCCGCGCCAGCAGCTCGCGGTCATCGGCTGCCTGCTGGAAACGCTTGTCGCGCCGGAAGACCCGCAGGCCGTGCTTACGCGCATTGCGCATGCGGATACGCGCATTGTCAGCGTCACCGTCACCGAAAAAGGCTATTGCCACGATCCCGCCAGCGGCCAACTCAACCTGGGTCATCCCGACATCGTGCACGACCTGGGCCAGCCCTTGGCGCCGCGCAGCACCATCGGTTTCCTGGTGTGGGGTTTGCAGCAGCGGCGGGCGGCGGGGCGTGGCCCCGTCACCTTGATGTCGCTGGACAACCTGCCCAGCAATGGCCACCTGTTGCGAGGCATGGTGCTGGCATTCGCAGAGCAGGTCGATCGCGCATTGGCGGGATGGATCGCATCGTCCTGCGCCTTTCCCTGCTCGATGGTGGATCGCATCGTGCCCCGCACGACGGACGAAGATCGGCACGGCGTCGCCGGCGCGCTGGGCTTGCAGGACGCCTGGCCGGTGCTGGCCGAGCCCTATCTGGAATGGGTGGTGGAAGACCGCTTCGCCGTGGGCAGGCCGGACTGGACCGCAGGCGGCGCGCGCTTCGTGGCCGAGGCCGCGCCCTTTGAAACCCTGAAGTTGCGCACGGTCAATGGCGCGCATTCGGCGCTGGCCTATCTGTCGGTGATGGCCGGCTGGGCCACCGTGGACCAGGCGATGGCGCAGCCGGCGCTGAAAGCCTATCTGGCGGCGCTGCTGCAGGACGAGATCGTGCCGACCCTGCCGGCCTTGCCCGGCCTGGACCTGACGCAATATCAGGCGCGCTTGCTGGAACGGTACGAGAACCCGGCGCTTAAGCACCAGACCCGTCAGATTGCGATGGACGGTTCGCAAAAACTGCCACAGCGGCTGCTGGACACGGTGCGCGCGCGGCTGGCGGCGGATCAGCCGATCCCTGGCCTGGCGCTGGCCGTGGCGGCATGGTTGCACTTCTTGCGGGGCGTCGACCAGGCCGGACGCCGCTACGACATCCAGGACCCCATGCCCGCCGTGCTGGCGCGCCAGCATGTGTTGGCGGAAGCGGCGGCCGAACGGTCCGGCGCGGGACTGGCGGCGATGTTGGCGTGGACGGAAGCGTGGACAGGCCTGGCGCCGGTCTTCGGGGACTTGGGGCAGGACCCGCGTTTCGTGCGCGCCGTGGCCCAGGCGGCGCAATCCCTGCGCAGCTTGGGCGTGGCCGGCGCGCTGGCGGCGTGGGCGCCGTCCGCGGGCCGCTGATACAAGGGGGCTGGAACGGGCTGGCTTTCGGCCTGCCTGCTCAGCCCGACTTGCTGCTCAGCCCGGCTTCTTCACCACGATCGTTGCCGTATCGCTGGTGAAAGAGCCGTCTTCCTGCACGTCGAAGTGCGTGCGCACCACATCCGGCGCGATGGAGAACATGTGGCGCAATGCCGCCACCAGCGTGTCCGGCGTGCGCATGCGCGTGACCCAGGTCTGGAACTCCAGCGGCAGGCGGCGCGGCGACAGCCCTTGCAGGGTGAAGCCGGCCTCGGTCAGCATGCGCGTCCACTCGGCCACCGAGTAATCCCGCACGTGGGACGTGTCGCGCAGCACTTCGATGGTTTGCAGCCAGGTATCCAGCAGCGGCTCGCCCGGCGACACCACGTCGGCGAACACCGCGATGCCACCCGGTTTGAGCACGCGGAAGGCCTCGCGCAGGCCACGTCCGGCGTCTTGCCAATGGTGGGTGGAATAGCGCGACATCACCAGGTCGAATTCGCCGTCGCCGAACGGCAGGTATTCGGCCTTGCCCTGACAGGTCGTCAGGTTGGCCAGCCCGCGCTTGGCGGCTTCGGTGGCCACCACGTCCAGCATCTGCTGAGACAGGTCATACGCCGTGACGTGCCGGGCTTCCGGTGCGACATGAAAGCTGACGTGCCCGCCGCCACAGCCCAGGTCCAGCACGCGCGCATCGGGATGCTGGCGGGCAATGCCGGCCATCTGCAGCAGGTCTTCACCCTGGGCGTGGACGGCGCTGGTCAGGTAGGCGGTGGCGCGGGGGCTGAATTGGCGGTCGACGGCGGCGTCGTGCGTACTGGCGGTCATGGGAATCCTTAAGGGCGGCTGCGGAAAAGCAGGTGCAGGCGCTAAGATAGGCGGACCCGTATACACGTACAAGACCATTGTTTATCCTGGTATGACTACTTCCCCCCTTGGCAGCGCCGCCCATCAGGACGGTTCCCCGTTGCGCCGGCAGGCGCTGGGCGAATTCGTCCGCAGCGCCCGTTCCCGCATCACGCCCCAGATGGCCGGGCTGCCCGAGGGCATGCGCCGCCGCACGCCCGGTCTGCGCCGCGAGGAAGTCGCGCAGCTGTGTGGCATCAGCGTCACCTGGTACACCTGGATCGAGCAGGGGCGGGAAGTCTCGGTATCGCCCTCGGTCTGGTCGCGCATCGCGGGCGTGCTGCAACTGGCGCGCGCGGAACGGGCCTACCTGTTCGACCTGGCCGACTGCGCGGATCCGCAACATGCGCGCGACGACGCGGGCGCGGCGCCCGGGCCGTTGCAGGAATGCGTGAACGCCATCGGCGCGCCGGCCTATGTGCTGGACCGTGCCTGGAATGTGCTGGCCTACAACGAGCCGTTGCGCGACCTGTTCGACGATTGGCCCACCCGGGATCACGAGCCGAACTTGCTGCGCTACATTTTCATGGACCCGGCCGCCCGCGAACTGGTGGTGGACTGGGACCAGCGCGCGCGCCGCGTCGTGGCGGAATTCCGCGCGGATGCCGGCGCGCACCTGGATGAACCGGCGGTACTGACGCTGCTGGATACGCTAAGCCGCCAGAGCCCCGTGTTCGCCCATTGGTGGACGCGTCACGCCGTGGTGGAACGCGAGGGCGGCCTGCGTGAATTCCAGCATCCCCGGGACGGCAAGCTGGCGTTCCAGCAGATCACGTTCCGGCTGGCGACCCATCCGGACCTGAAACTGGTGATGCTGTTGAGCGGCGCGGCGCAAGAGGCGGCCTGACCCGCCGCGGGCGGACTATTTCGCCAGCCCGTGTTCGATCAGATAGCGGACCAGGAATTCGCCGTGGCCTTCGATGTCGCGGCGGATTTCGCGCACCACGGCTTCCG
>Ga0307412_10000104_pt1 | contig 67823 bp, 63 predicted proteins | sample DK1Cmetagenome_3_FD_203823 | JGI IMG/M metagenome (GOLD analysis project Ga0307412, IMG submission 203823) | Maize rhizosphere microbial communities from greenhouse at UC Davis, California, United States - DK15-C-1 | ecosystem: Host-associated > Plants > Roots > Rhizosphere > Soil | place: USA...
CAGCTCGAACGGTTCGACATGGCAAAGCTCGGCAAGGACTCGCCGGCCGCCTGGCACCTGTTCGCCGAAAGCTCGCGGCTCGCCTATGCCGATCGCGACCTGTATCTGGGCGACCCCGATTTCGTGACGGTGCCGCTCAAGGGCCTGCTCGATCGCGGCTATATGGCTCGCCGCTCGGCGCTGATCGATCCGGCCAAGACGATGGCCAGCGTCTCCGCCGGTACGCCGCCGGGCGCCCCGAAGCGCGTGCCCGCCAAGGTGCAGGAAGTCGCCGGCACTACCGATCTCGCGGTGAGCGATGCCGCCGGCAACGTCGTCGAGGTCACCACCACCGTCGAGGGACCGTTTGGATCCGGCCTCACCGTCGACGGCACGATCCTCAACAACCAGCTGACCGATTTCGACATCGTGCCGGTGAAGGACGGATATCTCGTCGCCAACCGGGTCGAAGGCGGCAAGCGGCCGCGCAGTTCGATGGCACCGACGATCGTATTCGGGCCCGACGGCAAGGTACGGCTCGCGGTGGGCGCCGCGGGCGGGTCGACGATCATCGCCCAGGTCGCCAAGGCGATCATCGGCGTGATCGACTGGAAGCTTTCCGCGCAGGACGCGATCGGCCTCGGCCTGCTATACGCACCGGGCAAGACCGCGATCGCCGAGCAGGGCACGCAGCTCGATGCGATGCTGCCGGCCCTGCGCGCCTTGGGTGAGGATGTCCGCCCGGCGCCGCTCGGGCTCAAGGCCAATGCGATCGAACGCGTGGCCGGCCGCTGGGTGGGTGCCGCCGATCCGCGCAGCGAAGGGGTGGCGATGGATCAGGACGGCACGGTAACGGTTATACAGCGGGTGGGCGCCAGGCCCAACCGCCCGTCGGAATGACGCGGGACGCTCGCAAGACAGAACGCGGCGCTCGCTGGGGAGAGACAATGCGCAAGCTCGAACATTTCGATAATCTGGTGGCGATGTTCTTCGCCCGTGCTGCGCAGAAGGGCGACGCGCCGTTCCTGTGGCACAAGGCCGGCGGCAGCTGGCACCCGACCAGTTGGGCAGAAGCGGCGCGGCAGGTGGCGAGCCTCGCCACCGCACTGAAGGCGCTGGGGCTGAAGCGCGGCGACCGGGTGATGCTGGTGTCGGAGAACCGCCCCGAATTCTGCATCAGCGATCTCGCGATCATGGCGGCGGGCTGCGTTACCGTGCCCACCTACACCACCAATACCGAGCGCGATCACCAGCATATCCTGGAGAATTCGGGCGCCTGCGCGGTGATCGTTTCGAACACCAAGCTCGCCAAGACGCTGCTGCCGGCGATGCTGCGCTCCTCGGCCGGTCACATCGTGATCGGAATCGACGATGTCCGCCTTGCCCAGGCGGGTACGCTGGAGTTCCACGATTTCCGCGAACTGATCACGGCGCATCCTACCGACCCCGCCACCGCTACGGCCGAGGCGCAGTTCAAGCGCGAGGACCTCGCCTGCATCATCTACACCAGCGGCACCGGCGGATCGCCGCGCGGGGTGATGCAGCATCACGGCGCGATCCTCCACAATTGCCAGGGCTGCACGACGATCATCTCGGAGGATTTCGGCTGGGGGGATGAGGTGTTCCTCTCCTTCCTGCCGCTCTCCCACGCCTATGAGCATACCGGCGGCCAGTTCTTCCCGATCGCGCTGGGCGGGCAGATCTATTATTCGGAAGGGCTGGAGAAACTCGCCTCGAACATCGAGGAAGTCCGCCCGACGATCATGGTCGTCGTGCCCCGCCTGTTCGAGGTTCTGCGCACCCGCATCACCAAGCAGGTGGAAAAGCAGGGCAGCGTCGCCAGCTACCTCCTCGAGCAGGCGGTGGCGATCGGCGGGCGCAAGGCGGTGGGCAAGTCCGGCCTGCGCGACAAGGCAATGAACCTGGTGCTCGGCGCCACGCTCCGTCCCAAGCTCGCCAAACGGTTCGGCGGGCGGATCAAGGCGCTGGTCTCGGGCGGCGCGCCGCTCAACCCGGAAGTCGGCATCTTCTTCGAATCGCTCGGCCTCACCTTCCTGCAGGGCTATGGCCAGACCGAGTCGGCGCCGGTCATTTCGTGCAACCGGCCCAAGGTGGGGCTGAAGATGGACACCGTCGGCCCGCCGATGGAAGGCGTGGAAGTGAAGATCGCCGAGGACGGCGAGATCCTGGTGCGCGGCGAGCTGGTGATGCACGGTTATTGGCGCAACGAGGCCGAGACCGAGCGCGTACTGAAGGACGGCTGGCTCCACACCGGCGATATCGGCGTGATCGATCCCCAGGGCCGCATCAAGATCACCGATCGCAAGAAGGACATCATTGTCAACGACAAGGGCGACAACGTGTCCCCCCAGAAGATCGAGGGCATGCTGACGCTGCAGCCCGAGATCCTGCAGGCGATGATCTACGGCGACAAGCGGCCCTACATGACCGCGGTGATCGTGCCCGATCCCGAATGGGTGCAGGAATTCTGCGCGAAGACCGCGACGCCGTGCAAATTCCGCAACCTCTCGCGCGACGCCGATTTCAAGGCGACGATCGGCGCAGCGGTGGAACGAGTGAACCGCGACCTGTCGGTGATCGAGCGGGTGCGCAAGTTCATCCTCGCCGACCAGGCCTTCACGATCGAGAACGAACAGCTGACGCCGAGCATGAAGATCCGGCGCCACGTACTGAAGGCGGTGTACGGGGATCAGCTGGACCAGTTGTACTGACCCGATCCCCCTCCCGCTTGCGGGAGGGGAGAGTCGCGGTTCCCCCGATTACTTGGCCGCCTTCTCCGGCAGCACCACCATCGTCCAGTCCTTGTCCGGCCGCAGATACTTCGCCGCCAGCGCCTGCAGCTCGGCCGGCGTGGTCGCGGCATAATCCTTCGCCAGGCTGCGCATGCCCTCGATCCGCGCCGGATCCTGGGTGCCGCCCTCGACCAGGTTCATCCAGAACATGTTGCCGCTCGACATGCGCAGCAGCTGCTGCTTGAGCGGGGTCAGCGCGCGGTTCAGTTCGTCGGCATCGATCGGCTTCGCCACCAGGTCGGCCGCGATGTCGCGGGCGAGCTTGAAGAAGAAGTCGGTCTTGTCCGGCGGGAGCAGACCCAGCGCGGCGAGCTTGCCGCCGCCCGGCAGACCCAGCGGCCAGTCGCTCATCACGTTGGGCGAATAGCTCACGCCCGCCTGGATGCGCAGCTGCTCGATCAGCCGGTCGCGGAAAACCGCGGTCAGGATCTCGAGCTTGCGGCTCTCGGCGAGGCCGGCGCTGCCGCCGCCGGTCGGCCAGGCGATCACCGCCGCCGCCTGATCCACGGCACCCGTGTGCGTGCGCACCACCGGCGTCGCGACGTGCGCGGGGAAGCGCACCGCGGCGCCGCTTTCCTTGCCGTCGGCACGCGGCTTCAGCGCGCCGAAGCTCTCCGCCACAGCCTTCACCGTCGCATCGGCGTTCATGTCGCCGAAAATCTCGACTTCGATCGGGCCGGTCTGGAGCAGCGGCTCCCAGAAGGCGCGGAACGCCTGCGGGGTGAGTGCCACCACTTCCTCGCGGCTCGGCACGCCCCAGCGCGGATCGCCGTCGTGCAGCAGCACGTCGAGGTCGCGGCCCAGCACCGCGTCGGGCGAGGCCGAGAGGCCGGCATAGGATGCCAGCGTCGCCGCCTTGGCGCGGGTGATCGGATTGGGGTCCCAGCCCGGTGCGGCCAGCTTGGTGGCGAACAGGCGGAGCTGGTCGGCCAGATCCTCCTTGTTGGTCTGCGCCTGGAAGACGAAGGCGTCCTCCTCGATGTCGAAGCCCAGGCCGATCTGGCGGTTGCCGGTCAGCGCATCCAGCTCCTCCTGGCCGAACTTGCCGATGCCGCTGGCCATCAGCGCGGTCTTGCCCGCCCATGCCGGCACGCGCTTGTCGCCCGGCAGGGCGCGCAGGCCGCGGCCGAAGCGGATATTGACCCACACCTTGCCGGTCTCGGACGTGTCCTCGCGCATCAGCAGCTTCACGCCGTTGGCGTAGGTGACCTGATCGATCGCGAGATCGGGGTCGACCCGCTTGCGTTCCACCACCGTGCCCGGCGCACCGATGCGCGGCAGCTGGCTGAACTTCACGTTGAGCGAACGGCGCTTCATCGCCGCCGCCTTCACGTCCGCCTGCAGCGCGGTGGTGACCTTGCGCACCACATCCGGATCGGGCGCATGGGTGTTGACCAGCGCGCGCGTCGCGGTGCCCTCGAACACCTTCTTGGCCGAGGCCTGGACCGCGGCGGGGGTGAACATGCGCTGGGCGATCGCGCCCTTGAAGATCGCGTAGGAAGCCTCGGGCGTCGTCACCGTCTCGTTGATGTCGACCGCCTGGGCCAGATCATCCGCAAGCGACACTGCCGACTCGACCGGCGCGGTGGAGATGCGGTTGCGCATCACCGAATCGATCTCGCCGAGCTCGCGGTCGATCTCGCTCTGCGTCGGCGGTGCCGCCATCAGCTCGGCGGCGGTGGCGCGCACGTCGCGCAACGCGCTTTCCCAGTCGTCGCCGGTCGGCAGCACGGTCAGCGTCGTGACGTTGGCCGAGCGGGCGATGTCGTCCAGGTCCGCGCCAGCCGCGATGAACGACGCGCCGGAGCGTGCCCGCGATTCGAGGCGGCGGTTGAGGATGCGGATCGCGACCATGTCGATCATCCGCTTCTGGTTGAAGATCACCGTGTCGGCGAACACCGTCCAGGGCCGCACGATCGCCATCAGTGCGACCGGCTGCAGCGCCGGCTCGACGATGCTGGCGGCGATCGGGTGATCGGCCTCGGGCTTGCCGAAATCGGGGGTCTTGGGCGCTTCACCCTTGCCCTGCCAGCTGGCGAAATATTTGTTGATCATCGCCTCGAGGATCGCCGGCTCGACGTCGCCGATCGCGATCACCGTGGCGCGTTCGGGACGATACCAGCGATCGTGGAAGGCCTGCACGCTGGCCGGCGTGGCGGCGTTGAGCGCCTCGACCGTGCCGATCGGCTCGCGATCGGCGAGCGGCTGGCCAGCGAAGATCAGCTGGTAGAGCGCGTCCTGCATCCGCTTCTGCGGCGCGGGCTGCTCACGCCCTTCGGCCAGCACCACCGGGCGCTCGGCGGTGAGCGAGGCCTGGGTGATCGCCGGCGCGGCCATCATGCCGGAGAGGATCTTGAAGCTCTCCTCGAGCCCCTGCGGCGTCGCATTGGGCAGATCGAGCTTGTAGGTGGTGCTGATGAACGTCGTCGCGGCGTTGCTGTCCGAGCCGAAGGTGACGCCGAGTCGCTGCCAGATCCGCTTCGAATCGCCATCCGGCACATAGGTCGAGCCACGGAAGCTGAGATGTTCGAGCAGGTGCGCGAAGCCGCGTTCCGAATCGCGTTCCATCAGCGAACCGGCGTCGATGCGCACCCGGATCGAGATCTGCCCCGGCGGCACGCCGTTCTTGCGCACCGCATAGCGTACGCCGTTCGAGAGGCGCCCGAACTTCCATTTATCGTCATGGACGAGGTCGCTGCCCTTGTAGAGCCAGGGATCGTCGGCGGTCTGGACGCCTTCGGGCCGGCCTTGCGCCAGTACCGGCGTGGACAGGGTGGGAGCGGCGAGCGCGAGGAGAAGCAGGGCGAAGCGCGGGGCGCGCAGAAAAGAGAACATGCAGCCCTTTCTAGAGGCGAGTGGCGTCGCATGCCACCTGCAACCTTTCTGCCGGATGTACGCCACAAGAATCCATGGGCCGGCCATGTTTTGGACCCAAGTGACGGCCTAGACCCGGGGATGAGATTGTTGCGCTGCAGTACCGAAAATCGGGCGCAGCGCGGAAGTTGCGGGGAAGAAGCGCGTGGAGTTTGCCACCAGCGAGGCACCGATCGGGCCGCCGGCCGAAGCGGCCGTCTTGTCCGATTCGCCCGGCCGCGCACGCCCGCTGCTGTTGCGCTGGGGCAAGCATCTGCGCGGCACCTTCGATCGGCTGATCGCCGCCTCCTCGTTGATCCCGAACACGCCGGTGCTCGATATGCGCGCCTTCGCCTGGACCGCCGCGCTGCGTGCCGACTGGGAGGCAATCCGCGATGAGGCGCTGGCGGCAATCGCAGCACAGCCGGGCGCGCCGTCGCTCGCCGCCATTTCCCCCGATCACCGCGCGATCGCGCCGCTCGGCAAATGGCGCAGCCTGTTCCTGTGGGGCTATGGCTACCGCGTCGACGAGAACCTCGCCCGCTGCCCGCACACCACGCGACTGATCGAGCAGATCCCGGGCCTCAACAGCGCGATCTTCTCGATCCTCGCCCCCGGCACGCATATTCCCGCGCACCGCGGCGTCACCAAGGGGCTGATCACCTGCCACATGGGCCTCGTCGTGCCACGCGACGGCGACGTACGGATGCGGATCGGCAGCCGCGTAGTCCGCTGGGCCGAGGGCGAGACGCTGGTGTTCGACGACACCTATGATCACGAGGTTTGGAACGACAGCGCCCATACCCGTATCGTCCTGCTGATCCAGTTCCGCCGCCCGTTGCGCAACCCCGGCCGCTGGATCGCCGACACGCTGCTCGGCGTACTGCGCCGCTCGGCCTTCGTGCAGGAGGCGCGGGCGAATCTGTGCCGCTGGAATCGCGGCGAAATCGCGGCCGACGCCTGAGGATTGCCACGTTGTCGGCGCGGCGCGGGAGAGCTAAGCCCATAGCCATGCCGCGTCCCTTCCATCTCGCCTTTCCGGTCCACGACCTCGCCGCCGCCCGCGCCTTCTACGCCGGCGTGCTCGGTTGCCCCGAAGGGCGCTCATCCGGGCAGTGGATCGACTTCGATCTGTTCGGTCACCAGATCGTCGCCCATCTCGACCCCGCCGCGAAGCCGGTGGCGGCGACCAATGCGGTCGACGGGCATGACGTGCCCGTCCCCCACTTCGGCGTGGTGCTGACGATGGACGATTGGAACGCGCTCGCCGCCAAGGTGTCGGCCGCCGGCATCGCCTTCGGTATCGCGCCGCACATCCGCTTCCAGGGCCAGGTGGGCGAGCAGGCGACGATGTTCTTCCGCGATCCCAGCGGGAACGCGCTCGAATTCAAGGCATTCGCCGACGATAGCATGGTGTTCGCCAAATGATTTCGCAGACGATCAGCGTCGATATCCCCCACCAGCTGGGCCGCGAAGCCGCCCGCGCGCGTATCGATTCGAAGATCGGCCGGCTGGCGGACAAGATCCCCGGCGGCGCGACGGTCGAGCATCGCTGGGAGGGCGACAGCCTGCACTTCACGGTCGCGGCGATGGGCCAGACGGTGACGAGCCGGCTCGATGTGCAGGACACTCAGGTCCATGCCGAGATCGCGCTGCCCGGCATGCTCGCGCTGTTCGCGGGCAAAGTGCGCGAGATGCTCGCGAAGGAAGGCCCCCGGCTGCTCGCCTGAGGGCCTTCGCTTCGATCAGCGGCCGGCGCTCACCCGCCATACCTTGTTGCCGACATCGTCCGCCACGAGCAGCGCCCCGCCCGCACCGGTGATCACGGCGACGGGGCGGCCCTGCGCCTCGCCCTTGGCGTTGAGGAAGCCGGTCAGCACGTCCTGCGGCTTGGCGCCCTTTTTCGGGAAGCCGTTGTCGGCGAACGGCACGAACACGACCTTGTAGCCCGACGGCGGCTGGCGGTTCCACGAGCCGTGCAGGCCGACGAACGCGCCATTGGCATAGGCATCGCCCAGGCGGGCGCCGTCCGCGAAGGTCAGGCCGAGCGGCGCGGTGTGCGCACCCAGCGCAAAATCGGGGCGGTGGACATATTCGCGCAGGTCCGGCCGGGCAGGCTCCACGCGCTTGTCCTCGTAGCCGCCCCAATATTGCCAGGGCCAGCCGAAAAAGGCGCCGAGATCGACGCGGCTCATATAATCCGGCGGCATGTCCGAGCCGAGCATGTCGCGTTCGTTCACCACCGCCCACAGCGCCTGCGTCTTGGGCTCGAACGCCATCCCGTTGGCGTTGCGGATACCCCAGGCGAAGATCCGGCTGGTCTTGCGCTCGGGATCGACCTCGAGGATCACCGCGCGATTGGTCGGTTGCGCGGCCGCGGCGGCCATCTGGCCGGGGCTCCCGGCGGTATAGATCGGCCCTTCGGCTTCCAGCCCGTCCTCGGCGATGTTCGAGGACGACCCGACGCTCACATAGAGGCTCTTGCCGTCCAGCGACGCGACGACGTTGCGCGCCCAGTGATTGCCGCCGCCGGGCAGCGCGATGACCTTCTGCGGCTTGGCGGTGATCTGCGTCTGGCCATCGAGATAGGGATAGCGGACCAGCGAATCGGTGTTGGCGACGTAGAGCACGCCGTTCACCAGCGCCATGCCGCTGGGGGAGTTGAGGCCGGTGAGGAACACGGTGCGCACGTCGGCCACGCCGTCGCCATTGCTGTCACGCAGCAGGGTGATGCGGTTGGCCGAGGCGCCGCCTGCGCCCGCCTTGTTCATCAGCAAGCCCATCACCCAGCCGGTGATGCCGCCCTTGTCGCGCGGCGGCGAATTGCTTTCGGCGACCAGGATGTCGCCATTGGGCAGCTGGTAGAGCCAGCGCGGATGATCGAGCTTGTCGGCAAAGGCCTGCACCTTCAGGCCCGCGGCCGGCTTCGGCATGGCGCCGGCCGGCCAGCCGACCGCCTTGGCGACGCCGACCGTCGGCACCGTCTGGTAGCGCGGCTCGGTGATTTCGGGCTCGCGGCCGGTGACGGCGGCCTCGCCGATCGTGGCGATGTCCGGGCGGCTGAGCCAGTACCAGGCGGCACCGCCGGCGACGATCAGAAGGGCGAGGGCGATCAGAAGGCGCTTGAGCATGGCGCTTTCGATACGGTGCGGCGCGCGCGATTCCAATGCGTTTCTGCGCGCCGCTGCTTGACTTCGCCACCGCACCGGCAAGACTGCCGCTTCACCTGTTCCGGGGGGTCGGCCCGAATGCGGTTCTGGTTGCGCGCGTCTGCCATGATGCTGGCCCTGTGGGGCGCCCCTGCCGCTTTCGCCCGGCAACAGCCACCCGAGCACGTGACCGAATGGCCCGGCCTGGTCTCGGGCGATTCCGGTATCGACGGGCTGGAGAGCGGCCCGGAGCTGCAGCGCGGCCGCGATCCCCAGGCCATGCTCGCCGACCAGCGCCGGCTGAACGCCACGCTCGCCACGCTCCAGCCGGAGCGCAAGGGCGTGGTCGACGCCTATGTCGTCAGTGCTGCGCTCGACAGCGATCCGGTGTTCGCCCGCGAGGCGCGGGAGAGCGGCCGCGTGCTCGCCCGCCGCTACGATGCCGAGGGGCGGTCGCTGGTGTTCGCCGGGCCGGACGGGCGCGGCGGGCCCGCCCTGCCCACCGGCAGCATCACCGCGCTGACGCTGGCGCTCGCCCGCGTCGCCGAGTTGATGGACCGCAACCAGGACGTGCTGGTGCTCTATGTCACCGCGCATGGCGCCCCCGAAGCCGGCATCGCCTATCATGATGGCGACCAGGGCTTCGGCGTGTTGCCACCAGCGCGGCTGGCGGCGCTGCTCGACGGGCTGGGCATCCGCAACCGGCTGCTGCTGCTCTCCGCCTGTTATTCGGGCGCGTTCGTGAAGCGGCTGATGAGCGACACCACCGCGATCCTCACCGCCGCTTCGGCGAGCCGCTCGTCCTTCGGCTGCCGCGCCGAGAATGACTGGACCTTTTTCGGCGACGCGCTGGTCAACCATGCGCTGCGCAAGCCGCAGCCGCTCGCCGATGCCGCCGCCGAGGCGCGCCAGACGATCATCGGCTGGGAACGCGCCGGGCGGCTCGACCCGTCGATGCCGCAGGTGACGATCGGCGACGGCGTGGCGGCCTGGCTCGCACCATTGGAGTCGCGGATGCCCAAGGCCGCCACCGCCCCGGTGGGCGCGCCGGCGACGGATGCGCTGGCGCCCTGACGCGGAACCCCGCCGCCGCTCGCCAGTTTGCCGCGGCATGTCCGATTCCCAGACCTCGCTGCAGCGCTATCCGCTGCTCGCCACCCCGCATGTCCGGCTGCAGGGCACGGTCGACGACGCCCTGTACCAGCGCTTCCGCGAGCAGCTGCTTGCCGCGCCCACCGACGGGCCGCTCGTCGTGTCCCTCTGCACGCTGGGCGGCGACCCGGAAGTCGCGCGGCTGATGGCCGACGAACTGCGCCTGCTCCACGAGGCGACGGGGCGCGAATTGCTGTTCCTCGGCAAGGTCGCGGTCTATTCGGCCGGCGCCACCTTCATGGCCGGCTTCCCCGTCGACAAGCGGTTCCTCACCCGCGGCACACGGCTGATGCTGCACGAGCGGCAGATGCAGTCGACGCTGGAGCTCTCGGGCCCGCTGCGGTCGGTGACGGCGATCCTCAAGGCCAAGCTCGCCGAGATCGAGCAATCGATCCGCATCGAGGAGGAAGGCTTCCAGGCGCTGGTCGCAGGTTCGCGCGTCGATTTCGAGGAGCTTCGCCGCCGCGCCCCCTATAACTGGTATATCGAGGCGCATGAGGCGCGCGATCTGGGGCTGGTGCTCGACGTCATCTAAAGGCCGCGGTCCAAAGGACACTTGCGCTGCGGATGCGAAAGGCATAGCTCGCCCCCCAAAGACGCGTCGCGCCGAAAGCGAAAGAGGAAGTTTCAGGAATGGCCGAATTCCGCCTGCCCAAGAACAGCCGCATCACGAAGGGCCAGGAGCACAAGGCTAGCCCCGAGGCCACGCGGGTGAAGAAGTTCAAGATTTACCGCTACGATCCGGATTCGGGCGAGAACCCCCGGTACGACACGTTCGAGGTAGACCTCGACGATTGCGGCCCGATGGTTCTCGACGCGCTGATCAAGATCAAGGGCGAACAGGATTCGTCGCTCACGTTCCGGCGCTCGTGCCGCGAGGGCATCTGCGGCTCGTGCTCGATGAACATCGCCGGCAAGAACGGCCTCGCCTGCACCACCGCGATCGAGGACGTGAAGGGCGAGGTGCAGATCACCCCGCTGCCGCACATGGACGTGATCAAGGACCTGGTTCCCGATTTCACGCATTTCTATGCGCAATACGCCTCGATCAAGCCGTGGCTGCAGACCGTCACCACCACCCCTTCGGGCAAGGAACGGCTGCAGAGCCCGAAGGATCGCGAGAAGCTGGACGGCCTCTACGAGTGCATCCTGTGCGCCTGCTGCTCGACCTCGTGCCCGAGCTATTGGTGGAACAGCGACAAGTTCCTGGGTCCGGCGATCCTGCTCCAGGCCTATCGCTGGCTCGCCGATTCGCGCGACGAGATGACCGGCGAGCGGCTCGACCAGCTCGAGGATCCGTTCCGCCTGTATCGCTGCCACACGATCATGAACTGCGCGAACGCCTGCCCCAAGGGCCTGAACCCGGCCAAGGCGATCGCGGAAGTGAAGAAACTGGAAGCCGAGCGCGTGCTTTGAGCCCAGTGTCGCTCCGCCGTTCGACCTGTTGAAACGATTTCGAGCCGCCTGACCCCCACGGGTCTGGCGGCTCGCTCTTTTTGGTGACCCTGCCGCATGACTCGCGTTCTCGATCGTTACCGCACCCTCGTCTCCGCCGGCGAGCTTCGTCCCGATCGCGAGCAGGAAGAAGCTGCCGCCCGGCTCGATGCGCTGGCCGAGGAACTCCAGGCCGCACCGCGCAAGGGCAGCGTGCTGTGGAAGCTCACCGGCCGCAAGCCGGCGGTGCCGCGCGGGCTGTACCTGTGGGGCGGTGTCGGCCGCGGCAAGTCGATGCTGATGGACCTGTTCTTCGACAGCCTCGACATCCGCCGCAAGCGCCGCGTCCATTTCCACGAATTCATGATCGAAGTGCATGAGCGGCTGAACGAGGAGCGGCAGAAGGATACCGCCGATCCGGTGGTCGCCGTCGCCGACGCGCTGGCCAGCGACATCCGGCTGCTCGCCTTCGACGAGCTGGTGGTGAACAACCCGCCGGATGCGATGATCCTCTCGCGGCTGTTCACGGCGATGATGGCGCATGGGCTGACCGTGGTCGCCACCTCGAACCGCCCGCCCCAGGACCTGTACAAGGACGGGCTCAACCGCCAGCTGTTCCTGCCCTTCATCGCCCTGATCGGCGAGCGAATGGACGTGCTCGCGCTCAATGGCCCGGTCGACTACCGCCGCGACCGGCTCGGCAGCGTGCACACCTGGCTGGTCCCCAACGGGGCCGAGGCAACCGCCACACTTTCCGCCGCCTTTTTCCGCCTGACCGACTATCCGGTCGAGGACCGCGCCCGCGTGCCCACCTGCGAGGTGCCGATCCCGGGCGGCCGCGAGATACTGGTGCCGAAATGCGTGAAGGGCGTCGCGGTCTTCTCGTTCAAGCGGCTGTGCGGCGAGGCGCGCGGGGCACCCGACTATCTCGCCATCGCCCGCCGCTTCCACACCGTCATCCTGGTCGGCATCCCCAAGCTGGGGCCGGAGAACCGCAACGAAGCCGCGCGGTTCGTCACGCTGGTCGATGCGCTGTACGAGCATAAGGTGAAACTGCTCGCCGCCGCCGATGCCGCGCCCGAGCATCTCTACGAAGCCGGCGACGGCCGGTTCGAGTTCGATCGCACCGTTTCGCGCCTGCTCGAGATGCAGTCCGACGACTATCTCGCCCAGGGCCATGGCGCTGATTGATCAGACCACGTTGTAAGTCCATTCTCCCGTTTCTAAAATAACGATGGGCTCCGGGATTTCCCGGAGGAACAGGGAGAAGATGATGCGGCGTTTACGCCTGCTTGCGGCCATGGGGCTCGCATGTCTCGGAATATCCTCGGCATGGGCGCAGCCCGTGCTCGTCGCGGCGGATCTGCGCCAGCAGCAGAGCCTGGACGGGCCGTGGCACTGGTCGATCGACCCCTATCGCGATGGTCTGGCCGGTTTCCATGGCGAGCCGCCCAACGCCCGCACCAACCGCGCCGCCGACGTGATCGCCGCCGACGTGATGCAGGCCAAGCCGCGCACCTTCTTCGAATATGACATGCAGCAATCGCCGATCACCAGCCTGCCGGGCTCGTGGATCGGCCATTCGCCCGAGATGCGGCTGTACCAGGGGCTGGTGTGGTACCAGCGCGAGTTCCCGGCGGTGGCGCCCAAGGCGGGCAACCGCGTGTTCCTGCGCATCGGCGCGGCGGAATATCGCTCCTACGTCTATCTCAACGGCAAGCCGCTGGGCGAGCATCGCGGCGGCTACACCCCCTTCGCCTTCGAAGTGACCAAGCTGCTGCGGCCGGGCCGCAACCAGATCACCATTGGCGTCGATTCGGTGCGCACGGCGAATGACGTGCCGCCGCCCGTCACCGACTGGGAGACCTATGGCGGCATCACCCGCAGCATCACGCTGGTGACGGTGCCCGATACCTATGTCGACGACGCCTTTGTCCGCCTGACGCCGGACGGCACCCGCATCGCCGTGTCGGTGAAGCTCGAAGGGCCCAAGGCCGCCAACACCGCCGTGAAGTTCCGCGTGCCGCTGCTGGGCGCGACGCTCGACGGCAAGACCGATGGCGAGGGCAAGTGGGAAGCGACGCTGCCGGTGCCGCGCACGCTGGTCCGCTGGTCGCCCGAGAACCCCAAGCTCTACGACATCAGCATCGACGCCGGCGCCGATCATTTCGCCGATCGCATGGGCTTTCGCACCATCGCGGTGAAGGGCACCGACATCCTGCTCAACGGCAAGCCGATCTTCCTGCGCGGCATCTCGATGCACGAGGAAGAGCTGGGCGCCGATCCGGTGCGCGCGATGACGCCTGCCGCCGCGCGCGCGCTGCTCGGCGAGATCAAATACGGCCTGCACGGCAATTTCGTGCGGCTGGCGCACTATCCGCACAGCGAATCGACCACCCGCATGGCCGACGAGATGGGCCTCCTCGTGTGGAGCGAAATCCCGCTCTACTGGCTGGTCAACTGGAACAACCCGGACACGCTCGCCGATGCCCGCCGCATCCTCGGCGAGAATATCCATCGCGACCGCAACCGCGCCTCGATCGTGCTGTGGAGCGTCGCCAACGAGACGCCGACCAACGATGCGCGCAACGCCTTCCTCCGCACGATGATCGCCGATGTCCGCAGCCTCGATTCCAGCCGGCTGGTCACTGCCGCGCTGCTGAGCGGGCGCGAGGGCAACAAGATCATGAAGATCGACGATCCGCTCGCCGCCGATCTCGATGTCATGGCGATCAACACGTATAATGGCTGGTACACCGACGACGCGCTCGAGGATCTGGCCAGCCAGGAATGGCGCGGCCCGACGAACAAGCCGCTGATCTTCTCCGAATTCGGCGCGGATGCGCGCGCGGGCTATCACGATCCCGCCGCCAGCCCGCACAAGTTCAGCGAGGAATATCAGGCCGACTATTACCGCGCGACGCTGGCAATGGCCGCCAAGGTGCCGTTCCTGCGCGGCATGAGCCCCTGGATCCTCAAGGACTTCCGCTCGCCGCGGCGCCAGCACCCGATCTACCAGCAGGGCTGGAACCGCAAGGGGCTGATCTCCGAGACCGGCCAGCACAAGCTCGCCTTCGACGTGCTCGCAGGCGACTATGCCAAGCGCGAGGCGGCCGACACGGCCAAGCATTGAGGGAGTGGGCTGGAGCGGGTGCCAGACCTGCTCCAGCCCCGCCTGCCCCGGTCGTCGCCGCGATGACGGGTTTTGGCGGCGCATCGGCGCACATGTCGCGGCAGCCACCGTCACAAAGGGGCCGCTCGACGATCCAGCGATGTAGGAAAATGGTGCGCCCGGAACGATTCGAACGTCCGACCCTCAGATTCGTAGTCTGATGCTCTATCCAGCTGAGCTACGGGCGCTTGTGAGGTGCGGCGCCTAAACGAGCTTTCGGGGGAGCGCAAGCCCTTTTGCGCACGCCCCCTCAAGAATCGCGATAGGGCAGCATATCCTCGTCGAACGAGCGCGGCTGATCCACGTGCCAGGCCATACCGTCCCAGCGATCTTCGCGGTCATCGAACTGGATCAGCGTGCCCACCGGGCAGCCCAGCGCCACAAGCTCTTCCCGGCAGAAGGCGCGGCCGCGGTCCAGATCGGTCAGGTCGACGTCGAGAACGGCACAGGCCGGCTGCCACTGCCCGGCATCGTCGATCGTCTCGATCAGCGTGCCGCCGCCGCACGTGCCCAGCCGGGCGATGCGCAGCTCGGCATCGAGAAACACGCCGAACCGCCCCTCGCGCTCGAACGGGTTCATGTCGCCGGGAAAGGCGACCGATACCGAATGCGTGTCGAGCGGCTCGGCCAGAAGGGCGTCGAGCCCGGGTAGGAACCGCTCGATCATCGCATCATCCTCGCAAGCTGCCACCCAGCTTCGCTGCCGCCGCGACGACCTTGTCGGCCACTGCCTTCAGGTCCGCGTCGGTGAAGCTCTTGTCGCCCGGTTGGAGCGTGACTTCAATGGCCAACGACTTCTGCCCCTCCGGCACGCCCTGGCCGGTGAAGACGTCGAACAGCCGCGCATCGACGATCATGGCCTTGTCCGCGCCCTTCACGGTGCGGACGAGGTCGCCCGCCGCCAGCGCCGTCGGCACCAGGAAGGCGAAGTCGCGCGTCACCGCCTGCAGCGCGGGCGGCGTGAAGGCCGGACGGGTGAAGCCGGTGCTCTTCTTCGCCGGCAGCGCGTCGAGGTGGATTTCCACCGCCGCCACCGCGCCGTCGAGGTCGAACGCCTTCAAGACGCTCGGGTGGACCATACCGAAGCTGGCGAGGACGTTCTTCGGCCCCAGCCGCAGCGTCGCCGACTGGCCGGGATGGTAGGCGCCGCCCGCCTCCCCCATCACCTGCAGATTGGCGACCGGCGCACCGGCGGCCTCGAGCAGCGCCAGCGCCTCGGCCTTGGCGTCGAACGCGTCGAACGGCTGGGCCTTGCCGGTCTGCCAGCCGCGCGCGGTTTTGGAACCGGCCAGCACGACGCCGAGCGTCAGCCGCTCCTTGTCCGCCAGATAGCGGCGGCCGAGCTCGAACAGGCGAACGCTGGTCGCGCCGCGCTTGAGATTGCGTTCCGCCGCCGCCAACAGGCCCGGCAGGAGCGAGGGGCGCATGACCTTCATGTCCTCGCTGATCGGGTTGGCCAGCGTCCAGGCACCGCCGCCGAACACTGCGGCCTGCGATTCGGGCAGGAAGCTCCAGGTGATCGCCTCGTTGAGCCCGCGCGCGGCGGCGGTGCGCCGCATCCGGCGCTCGAGCTTCTGCTCGGGCGTGGCGGTGGGCGTCGCGACACCGGGGGTGCGCGGCAGCGGCACTGACGGCACATTGTCGATGCCGGCGATGCGGATCACTTCCTCGACGATGTCGGCCGGGCCGTCGACGTCGCGGCGCCAGCTCGGCGCGGTGACGCGGAAGGCTTCGAAGGCCGCGCCCAGTTCGACCGGGTCGCCATTGCCGTCGAGCGGCTGGACGGTGAAGCCCAGGCTCTCGAGGATTTCCACCTGCTGCGCGGCGGGAACGGCGAGGCCGCCCAGCGTCTCGGCGAGCGCCGGATCATAGCCGATAACCGCGCCCACCTTCGGCGGCGTGCCGCTGCGGGTCACCTCGCTGGGCGTACCGCCGCACAGCGCCAGTACCAGCCGCGTCGCGATCGCCAGCCCGTCGTCGAGGAACGCGGGGTCGACGCCGCGTTCGAAGCGGGTGCGCGCATCGCTGGTCAGCAGCAGCTTCTGGCCGGTGCGGGCGATATGCTCGGGATCGAAATAGGCGCACTCGATCAGCACGTCGGTGGTGTCGTCCGAACAGCCCGAATGCTCGCCGCCCATGATGCCGCCGATGTCGTGCACCGCCGTATCGTCGGCGATCACGGTCATGGTCTCGGTGAGCGTGTAGCTCTTGCCGTTGAGCGCCAGCACGGTCTCACCGTCCTGGGCCTTGCGCGCGACCAGCCCGCCCGAGAGCTTCGCCATGTCATAGACGTGGAGCGGCCGACCGAGGCCGAACATCACGAAGTTGGTGATGTCGACCAGCGCGGAGATCGGCTTCTGCCCCACCGCCTTGAGGCGCTGCTGGAGCCAGTCGGGCGACGGCCCATTCTTCACGCCGCGCACGACCTGGCCGTAGAAGGCCGGGCAGCCCGCTGCGTCGTCGGTGCGCACGTCGGGGCCGGCGCCCTGCGGCACGATCGCCGGCAGGTCCGCCACCACCGCGTCGAGCGGCTTCAGCGTGCCGAGGCCCGCTGCCGCCAGATCGCGGGCGATGCCCCGCACGCCCATGCAATCCTGCCGGTTCGGCGTGATCGAGACGTCGATCACCGGATCGTCCAGCCCCGCATAGTCCGCGAACGCGGTTCCGACGGGCGCATCCGCGGGCAGCTCGATGATGCCGTCATGGTCCTCGCCGAGCTCCAGCTCGCGGGTCGAGCACATCATGCCGTTCGATTCGATGCCGCGCACCGCCGCGACCTTGAGCGTCATGCCGTTCGCCGGCACCACCGCCCCGGGCAGGCCCAGCACGCCGACCAGCCCCGCCCGCGCATTCGGCGCACCGCAAACGACCTGCAACGGGCCCCCACCTTCTTTGGCGCCGAAATCGACGGTGAGCACCTGCAGCTTGTCGGCCTGGGGGTGACGTTCGGCGGTGAGCACCCGCGCGACGCGGAAGCCGGCCAGCCGCTCGGCAGGGTTCTCGACGCCCTCGACTTCGAGGCCGACACGGGTCAGCGCCTCGAGGATCTCGGTCAGCGAGGCTTCGGTTTCCAGATGCTCCTTGAGCCAGCTCAGGGTGAACTTCATGCGCCCACTCCCCCGCTCAGCGTGGGCACGTCGAGGCCTGAGAAGCCGTAATGCTTGAGCCAGCGCAGATCGCCGTCGAAGAAGGGGCGCAAATCGTCCATCCCATATTTGAGCATCGCCAGCCGGTCGACGCCGGTGCCGAAGGCGAAGCCCTGCCATTCGTCCGGATCGAGCCCGCAGGCCTCGATCACCCGCCGGTGCACCATGCCGCTGCCCAGCACTTCCATCCAGCCGCCGCCGGGCGCGTCGCCGCTGCCGCCGATCACGCGCTTGCCGTCCTTCCAGGTGAAGCCGACATCGACTTCGGCCGAAGGCTCGGTGAAGGGGAAATAGCTGGGGCGCAGGCGCAGCACGATGTCGTCGCGCTCGAAGAAGGCCTTGAGAAAGGTCTCCAGCGTCCACTTCAGGTGGCCGAGCGTGATGCCCTTGTCGATCACCAGCCCTTCGATCTGGTGGAACATCGGCGTGTGCGTCGCATCCGAATCCGAACGATAGACGCGGCCCGGCGCGATGATGCGGATCGGCGGCTTCTGGCTCGTCATGGTGCGGATCTGCACCGGGCTGGTGTGCGTGCGCAGCACCATCGGCCGCTCATGCTCGCCGGCGATGTAGAAGGTATCGTGCATCGCGCGCGCCGGATGCGTCTCCGGAATGTTGAGCGCGGTGAAATTGTGCCAGTCGTCCTCGACCTCGGGGCCGGTAGCGACCGCGAAGCCCAGATCGGCGAAGATCTCGGCCAGCTCGTCCATCACCTGGGAAACCGGGTGGACCGATCCGGGCGCAACGCCGTCGACCGGCAGCGTCATGTCCACCGTCTCGCTGGCGAGGCGCGCATCGAGCGCCGCCTGCTCCATCGCGGCCTTTCGGCTCGCAAGCGCCTCGGTAACGGCTTCGCGCAGGCCGTGGATGCGCGGGCCCTGGTCCTGCCGCTCCTCGGGGCTGAGCTTGCCGAGCGTCTTGAGCAGGCCGGTGATCGCGCCCTGCTTGCCGAGCGCCTGGACGCGCACCGCCTCCAGCGCATCGAGCGCGGTGGCAGCATCGATCGCGGCAAGCAGCTCGCCGCGCAGGGTATCGAGATCGGTGGTCATCGTTTTCCGTTCACTGTGCGAGGTGGCTGGAACCCCAGACGGGGCCGCAGGTCAAGGTCTTTGCGGGCACGCTACACCCGGCTGCCGAACAGCGCGGCGCCGAAGGCGATGAACACGCCGCCGGTGACGCGGTTGAACAGCCGCTGCCGGCGCGCCGGCGCCAACCATGCCGCCAGCGAGCGCCCGCCCAGCGCATAGACCGAGAACCAGAAGCCCTCGATCACGGCGAAGGTCGCGATCAGGATCGCCAGCTGCGGCACGAACGGCCGGGTCACGTCGAGGAACTGCGGGAACAGCGCGGCGGCGAAGACGATCAGCTTGGGGTTGGACATCCCCGTGCCGAGCCCGGTCAGGTAGCGCGCGCGCACCGACTGGCGGGCCAGCGGCGCCGCATCGGCATGCGCATCCGCCACCGGCGCGCGCCAGGCCTTGATGCCCAGCCACACCAGATAGGCGACGCCCGCATAGCGCAGCACGTCGTACAGCCCCGGCGACGCCTTGAGCAGCGCGCCCAGCCCCGCTGCCGAGGCGACCAGGCAGAACAGGTTGGCGCTCATCAGTCCCGCGGTGGTCGGCAGCACGCGAGAGGCGCCCTCGCGAATGCTCTGCACCATCACGTGGAGCATGTTCGGCCCCGGCGTCATCGACACAAAGAACACGGCGGTGACGTACAGCCACCAGGTCTTCATCGCCACGCGATCGTCTCCACCACGAGAAACCCAAGAAAAAGGGCGCCGAAGCCAAAGCCTCGACGCCCCATTTTCAGCTTGCTGACAGGACCGCTCAGGCGGCCTGGGGCAGCGCCGCCTTCGCCTGTGCGATGATGGCGGTAAACACCTCAGCCTCGTGCATGGCGATGTCGGCCAGGACCTTCCGGTCCAGTTCGACGCCCGCCAGCTTCAGGCCGTGCATGAACTGCGAATAGGTCAGGCCTTCAGCGCGCACACCAGCGTTGATGCGCTGGATCCACAGGGCGCGGAAGCTGCGCTTCTTTACCTTGCGATCGCGATAGGCGTACTGGCCGGCCTTTTCGACGGCCTGGCGCGCGATGCGGATCGTGTTCTTGCGACGGCCATAATAGCCCTTCGCCTGATCCAAAATCCGCTTATGCTTCGCCTTGGTGGTCGTACCACGCTTTACTCGTGCCATATGTCAGGCCCTCCTTACTTCAAGCCGTACGGCGCCCAGCCGACAACGCGTGCAACGTCGGCGGTGGCGAGCACGGAGGTGCCGCGGTTCTGGCGGATATACTTGGAATTGTGGCTGATAAGACGGTGGCGCTTGCCAGCGACGCCGTGCTTGATCTTGCCGGTAGCGGTGAACTTGAAGCGCTTCTTCACACCGCTCTTGGTCTTGAGCTTGGGCATTTTCGTCTCCTTATGGTTCGACGATTGCAGACAGCCACGGCAGCCCTATGAGCCGGACGGTCTCTCGATCGCGGAAAGGCGGCCCCTTACCCGATGGATGGCGCGTTTGCAACCGTTGGGGAACCCTGGGGCGCGGGAGGATTTGGACAATCATGGCTGACCGCGACGCTCCCTTGCTTGCTGCCGAACCGGCGCCTTCGCCGGCAGGCCCCGTGCGCGCGATGGGCACGCCGCTCGCTGCGACCATCGCCGTCGTCACCAGCCTGATCGGATTGGTGGTGCTCGCCTGGGCGGTGCTGTTCGTCACCAAGGGCCGATTCCTCAAGGGGTCGTTCGAATCGATAGCGAGCAGCAGCGCGCACCGAAAGGTGCAGGTGGCCGGCGACTTCCAGTTCTATTTCGCGCCGTTCAACCTGAAGTTCGTGGCCGAAGGGCTCAGCGTCGAGAATCCCGACTGGGCCGGCACCAGCCCCTTCTTCACCGCGCGCCGGATCGATGCGCGAATCGCCACCCTGTCGCTGCTCGCCGCCCGCAAGCGCTTCCAGTGGCTCGGCCTCACCGATGGGCGAATCGACCTGCAATGGGACCGCGACGGCAAGCAGAACAGCTGGACCTTCGGCGGCGGCGGCGGCGAGCCCTTGCAGCTGCCGCTGATCCAGCGCGCGCGAATTACCGGCACGCAGCTGCGCTATCTCGATCCGCGCCACCAGCTCGACGCGGCGATTCGCATCGACACCGTCGCGGCGGAGGACAATCGCTTCGCCGATACGATCCGCTTCGACGGCAACGGCACGGCGCGCGGTGCCCGCTTCACGCTGGCAGGCGCGCTGCTGTCCTCCAATGCCACGCTGGCCGGCGGCGAGAACCGGCTGCGGCTGCATGCCGAAGGCGTCCGCAGCCGGGTCGACATCGCCGGCACGCTGCCCGGCGCGACCGTGCTGGAAGGTGCCAAGCTGCACATGGACCTGCGCGGGCAGAACCTTGCCGACATATTCATGATCGCCGGCATCGCCGTGCCCGATACGCGCACCTACCGCCTCACCTCGGTGGTCACCAGGGCCGGCGACGAATGGCGCTTCACCGGCATGAAGGGCCGGTTCGGCGACAGCGATCTTGCCGGCAAGTTCACGGTGAAACTGGGCGAGCCGCGCATGCTTGTGACCGCCGACCTGTTCACCCATGCGCTCGACATCGTCGATGCCGGGCCGTTCATCGGCTACAATCCCAACGCGCTCGCGGCACAGGGTGCCCAGGCGGCGGTGACGCAGGTCTCCGGCACGCCGCGGCTGCTGCCCGACGCGCCGCTGCGAGTCGACGCGCTCAAGAACTTCGATGCGAAGGTGCAGTGGCAGGTGCGCACCGTCCGCGCGCCGAACCTGCCGGTGTCGAACATCGAGCTGGGCCTCGACCTCAACGATCGGCTGCTCAAGCTCAGCCCACTCAACTTCAGCCTCGCGCGCGGCACCGTCACCTCGGACATCAGCATCGACGCGCGCCGCGCACCGGTGTTCACCACCTATGACATTCGCCTGTCGCCGACGCCGATGGGCGTGCTGCTGGCCGGCTTCGGCGCCGAGCAATCCGGCACCACCGGCATGCTCAAGGCCCGCATCCAGATGAGCGGCAGCGGCAACAGCGTGCGCGATTCGCTCGCAAACGCCAACGGTCGCATCGCCGTGATCATGCCAAAGGGCGATTTCTGGACCCGCAACACCGAGCTCGCCGAATTCGATATCGGCACCTTCGTCCAGAAGATGTTCGAGCAGCGGCTGAAGGAGCCGGTGCAGATCAATTGCGGGCTGATCGGCTTCACCGTGCGGAACGGCGTAGCGGCGGCGGACCCGATCCTGATCGACACACAGAAGAACGTGATGATCGGGCGCGGCGGGTTCAGCTTCAGGAACGAGACGATCGATCTTGCCTTCCGCGCCGATTCGAAGCGGTTCAGCCTGTTCTCCGGCCAGTCGCCGGTGGGGATCGGCGGCTATTTCGCCAAGCCCGCGATCAACGTGATCAGCCCGGAACTGTTGGCGCGCGCCGGCGTCGGGCTGGGCCTGGGGCTCGTCGCCTCGCCGATCGCCGGCGTGCTCGCCTTTGTCGATTTCGGCGATGCCAAGGCGGCGGACTGCGGCCCGGTGCTGACCGGCGCCACCGCCAACAACCAGCGCGACGCCAAGGGTCGCCCGCGCAGCGATGTCGGCCGCGGCACCACCGCCAAGTCCGAAAGCGGCAAGACCAACCCCGGCGAAGTGAAGCAGCAGCGCAAGAAGTTCCTCGGCATCTTCTGATCGCTTGCCTGGTGCGGGCAAGCGCGCGCAGGATCGCCGCCGATGCTGCGCTTCCTCGTCCTCACCGCCGCGCTCGCCATGACGGGAGACGTCCGGCCAGCGCAGCAGGTGCGCATCGCGGCGCAGGACGTCTCGTCGCGACTGGAAGCGGTACCGCTGCACGTCGGCGGCCGGGTGGAGCCCGTTCGCGCCGGCTTCCGCCACCAGTGGCCCGGCATCTATGTCGAGGCGGCGTTTCGCGCCGACCGCATCGTGCTGCGCTTCGACGATGCGGTAAACGAATGGCGCGCGAGCATCGACGGCGCCGCGCCGGTGCAGATCGATCGGCCGGGCAAGGCAGACGTGGCGATTACGGGATTAGGCGCCGGCACTCACCGTATCCGGCTCGACAAGGTCACCGAAAGCGCCGCGCCCGCGCTATTCGGCGGCGTCTTCGTCGACCGAGGCAATACCCTCCCCGCACCGCCGCCGCGCCGTCGCCAGATCGAGTTCATCGGCGATTCGTCGATGGCGGGCTATGGTGCCCGGTCCGGCCGGGCCGCCTGCACGCCCGAACAGGTCCGCGCGACTACCGATACGCCCGCCGCATTCGCCGCGCTTGCTGCGCAGCATGAGGGTGCCGACTATCAGGTCAACGCCGTCTCCGGCCGTGGCCTGATTCGGAATGCCGGCGGGGCGGCCCCGCAAGGCGCGATGGTGCAGCTCTGGCCGCGGCGCATGCCCGCCGAACCCGCGCCGTTTGCAGACAAGCGCTGGCAGCCGCAGATCGTGATGCTCAAGCTTCAGGCCGATTTCGTCGGCCTTCCGGATGCGCGCTGGCCGACGCTGGCGGCACTCGTTGCCGACTATGCCGCGGGCTATGGCGGGTTGCTGGCGCAGCTGCATCAACGCACCCCGCGCGCCGTGTTCATCCTGTGGTGGTTCGACACCAGCGGAGCGCCGCCCGAGCAAGTCGCCCTGCTGCACGCCGCCGAAACCCGCATCAGCGAGGCGGCGCGCGCAGCGGGGGCACGGGACGTGCTGTTCCTGCCCTTCCCGACCGCCGAATTCCGCGCAACCGCGTGCCACGGCCATTACGGCGTGGAGGAACAGCGCCGCATCGCCGACTGGCTGGTCCGCGCCATCGATGCCCATCCCGGTTTCTGGGACGGGCGCTGATCGCCGCTCAATGGCCTTCGCAGGCCATCGCTTCGAGGATGTCGTCGATCCGCGCCGGGTCGCCCGCCGCAATCACTTCGCCCTTGCTGCCGGCGTGGAGCGGATCGCCCTGCCAGTCGCACATCCGCCCGCCGGCGCCTTCGATCACCGGCACCAGGGCCGCGAAGTCGTGGAGCTTGAGCCCCGCCTCGACCACAATGTCGAGCCAGCCGCTCGCCACGCAGCCATAATTGTAGCAGTCGCCGCCCAGCACCGTGCTCATCACCTGCGCGTCGAGATGCTCGAAGGCGTGGAGCTGCGAATCGTCGAACAGCGCCGGCGAGGTGGTGGCGAGGATCGCGCCCTTCAGCTCGCGGCAGATCCGCGTCCGCGCGGGCTTGCCGTTGAACAGCGTCGTGCGGCCGGTCACGCCCAGCCAGCGCTCGCCGATGATCGGCTGGTCGATCACGCCCAGCACCGGCCAGCCCTGATCGACCAGCGCGATCAGCGTGCCGAACACCGGCCGCCCCGCGATGAAGGCGCGGGTACCGTCGATCGGATCGAGCACCCATTGCCGCCCGCTGGTGCCTTCGCGCACCCCGAACTCCTCGCCGATGATGCCGTCCATCGGCCGTTCGGCGATCAGCAGCTTGCGCATCGCCTCCTCGGCGGCGCGGTCGGCGAGGGTGACCGGCGAATGGTCCTCCTTCGCCTCGACGCCGTGCTCGGCGCGGAAATAGGGGCGGATCGCAGCGCCGGCGGCGTCGGCGAGGCGTGCGGCGAGCGCAATGTCGGTTTCGGAAACGGCCATGACCCTGCCCTACCGGGCGGAATTTGACTCGCCAAGGTCACAAACGCCTGTCACTTCGCCGAACATGCGTGTGATCGCCGCTCTTCCGCTGCTCGGCCTGTCCTTCGTCGCGGCCCCCGCACTGGCGCAGGTGCGCGCCGTACCGGCCCAGCCCGCCTCCGAACAGGCGGCGCTGCGCGGCGTCGAGGTGTTCCTGGTCAACGAGACCGAGGCGCCGATCGCCGATGCCGGCCCCCGCCAGATCGAAGTCACTGCCACCGACGGCACCAGGCTGATGCTCGAGCGTACCCCGGGGCCGACGCCGACGATTCCCGCGCACGGTTTCGCCAAGGCGCGCTACGTGCCGGTGGGCGTCGCCGGGGTGGCCGTACCGCCGGCCGCGCAGCACCAGCCCGCCGAACTGCCCGATCAGGAAACCGTGGTGCAGAGCTCGACCGGCAGCTCCAGCGGCCTGCTCGCCCGCTTCGAACCGCACGAGCCCATCTATGGCGCGTTCGGACTGAACGATTCGGGCGGCAAGCTGCAGGTCAGCTTCGCCGTCCGCCCCTTTGCCGAGAATGCGCCGCTCCAGCTCGGCAATCTCCGCTTCGCCTACACCCAGACGATGTTCTGGGCGCTGAACGAGCCTTCAGGCCCTTTCCGATCGACCAACTACACCCCCGAACTCTATGCCGACATTCCCTTCGACGAGACGACCCGCGTCGCGATCGGCTGGCGGCACGATTCGAACGGGCGCGGGGTCACCGATTCGGTCGACATCAACCGCATCTTCGTGCGCGGCGAAAAAACCTTCGATCTGGGCGGCGACTGGCGCGTCGACGTGGCGCCGCAGGCCTGGCTCTATGTCGGCAGCAGCGGCACCTTCCACGACATGAAGGATTATTTCGGCTATACCGGCGTCGCCGCTGCAATCCAGCAGAAGGACGGGATCAAGCTGGCGCTTACTGCCCGCGGCAATGTGAAGAACGGGCGCGGCGCGGCCGAGGCCTTCGTCTCCTACCCGCTGCGCCGGCTTGGGGGAGGGCTCGGCATCTACCTCTTCGGACAGGCATTCACCGGCTATGGCGAAGCGCTAGACCGGTACAACGTTAACGACACACACGCACGCATCGGCATCGCCTTCACCCGCTAGCCGGGGGCCATGCGGGGGCGTAGACAGACACGCAACTATCCTGGGAGATCGATATGCGCCTGAAGCTCGCTTTTGCCGCCCTTGCCCTGCCCTTCGCGATGCCGGCAGATGCCGCGCTGCCCCCCGGGGTCAAGGCGCCCGCCTTCACCGCCAAGGGCGCCGTCGCCGGCAAGCCGATCACGGTGGACCTGAAGGCAGCGCTGAAGAAGGGCCCGGTGGTCCTGTACTTCTTCCCGGCCGCCTTCACCTCGGGCTGCAACGCCGAAGCCCATGCCTTTGCCGAGGCGCTGCCCGATTTCACCAAGGCGGGCGCGACGGTGATCGGCATGACCGCCGGCAATATCGATCAGCTCGAGCAGTTCAGCAGCCAATATTGCGCCGGCAAGTTCGCCGTCGCCGCCGCCTCGCCCGAGGTCGCGCAGGGCTATGACGTGGTGAGCAAGAAGCCCGACGGCACCGTCGGCAAGTTCACCAGCCGCACCAGCTATGTGATCGCGCCGGACGGCAAGGTGCTGTTCGTCCATTCGGATTCGAACCCGGCCGATCACATCCGACTCACGCTGGCTGCCGTTCAGAAATATCACGCAACCCACCGCAGCTGAGCCGACTCGGCGCGCTGCGGGCGGCCGAACACCGATCCGATCCAGAGGCATTAATCCTCCGGATCGGATTGACCGCCTCAAGAGGCGCTTGGAAGCACCTGAAAAAAGGTCATAATACGCGCCGACGTGCTGTCTGGACGATACCGATGGGTTCAAGATAAACCGGCACGAAACCAGATATTAGCACTCTCCGCTTATTTCTTTTGCGCAACATAGCGGCCGTCATGCCGTGACTCGCACGGGGGTTAGGAGCGTATGCGCATCGCGCGTGCCGTTCGTTCAGATGCAGAGGGGGAGGAAGGGCGTACGCTCTTCGATCGGATCGGCGCGTTTCTCGTCGATCAGCGGCTTGCGCCGACGCCCACCAACTATGCTTTTGTGCACAGGCTGTTCACGGATCCTGACGACGCGCTGGCGCGCGCCGTGGAACTGATCACCGAACGCGGGGTGCGCATCACCCCGCGCGATATCCAGACGCTCAGCGCGCACCATATGCCGGACGATTCCGCGGATTCGCACGCAGAGTTGAAGGCGCGCACCGAGGGACTGGTCGCCCGCACCCAGATGCAGGTCGAGGGCTTTGCCGACATGGTGACGGCGATGCGCGCGGAAACGGTCGACTTCGGGCGTGACCTGGCAGCGAGCGCCGAGGCGATATCGACCGCCGGCGATACGCCGCAGGCAGCCGATGACGTCGTCCGGATCACTGCCGCGATGCTCGATCGCATCCGCGTCACCGAGGAAAAGCTGGAAAGCACCACGCGCGAGGCGAACGACCTGCGCGAGAAGCTGGAAGAAGCGCGCGACAATGCCCGCCGCGATCCGCTGACCCAGCTGCCCAACCGCCGCGCATTCGAGGAAGCCTTTGCCGCGCAGGAGGCGGTCAGTGGCAGCATGTGCATTGCGGTGTGCGACATCGATCACTTCAAGTCGGTCAATGATCGCTTCGGCCATGCCGTGGGGGACCGCGTGCTGCGCGTGATCGCCGACGCGCTGAGCCTGTGCTGCCGCGGCCACCTTGTGACGCGCTATGGCGGCGAGGAATTCGCCATCCTGTTCACCAACGTGCCGCTGGATAAGGCGCACGCGGTGCTGGAACATGCCCGCGAGACCGTGCAGGCCAAGCGCTACAAGCTGCGCGACAACGATGCGCCGCTGGGCGAAATCACCTTCTCCGCAGGGCTGACTCCGGTGGAATTGGGCGAGATGCACCAGACTGCGTTCCACCGCGCCGATCGCCTGTTGTACCTCGCAAAGAATCAGGGGCGGAACCAAGTGAAGATCGGCAGCGCCAGCTACAGCGATTTCAGCCGCTAAGTGGCAAAATACGCCACCGTCAGTGGCGAAAAATACCATAAAGATCCAACGCCTTTTGCTCACCCCCTTTGATTTCAAGTGCTTATTGGTTCTGGCACGCTCCCTGCAAAGTAGCTGGCATCGGCCGCCGGATGGTCCGCCAGCCGAACATCAGGGAGTATCTACCATGACCGCTCGTTTTGCTTCGCTGCATCAGACCGTCGCCGTCAGCGCAGCGCTGCTGCTCACCGCCGCGCTCGTCCTGTTCTCCACGCCCGTGATCCCGGTCGCATGACCCGCCACCTGCACCAGGAGAAGATCAGCATGTTCCGCAGTCTCATGATCGGCATCGCGTCGTTCGCCATCACCAGCGTGATGATCCTCGGCAGCGGCCTGCAGGGTTCCGGCATTATCGGCTGACCCTGCCGGCCGCTCCGGCGGCCCCTTCTTTCAGGAACCCGCAGCGCTGGCGCCCGGTTCTTCCGGCACCCCTCCCAAGCTTTAGGAGCCGTGCCGATGTCCGACCAACACACCATTGAACGAGTCCACGAGGATGCGCTTCCCGGTGAGGAGCGCTCCCTCGATCCCAAGCCCCAGTGGCAGCCGCGCTACCGCGGATCGGATCGACTGAAGGACAAGGTGGCCATCGTCACCGGCGCCGATAGCGGGATCGGCCGCGCCGTAGCAGCGCTCTACGCCCGCGAAGGCGCCGATGTAGCCATCGTCTATCTGAACGAGCATCGCGATGCCGAAGACACCGCCGACGCCGTGCGCGCCGAAGGGCGCCGCGCGATCACGATCCCCGGCGACGTCGGCGACAAGGCATTTTGCGAGCAGGCGGTCAGCCAAGTGATCGCCGAATTCGGCCGCATCGACATTCTCGTCAACAATGCCGGCGAGCAGCATCCCGACAAGGATATCGTCGACATCACCGAGCAGCAGCTCCGCCGCACCTTCCAGACCAACATCTTCGGGATGTTCTTCATGGTGCAGGCCGCGTCGCCCCACCTGAAGGAGGGTGCCACGATCGTGAACTGCACGTCGGTCACCATGTACCAGGGCGAGCCCGAATTGCTCGATTATAGTTCGACCAAGGGTGCGATCACCGCCTTCACGCGCAGCCTGTCGATGAACCTGATCGAGAAGGGCATCCGCGTGAATGCCGTGGCACCCGGGCCGATCTGGACGCCGCTCAACCCCAGCGGCGGCGCCTCCCCGGAGAAGCTCGAGCATTTCGGCGAGAGCGTGCCGATGGGCCGTCCCGGCCAGCCGAACGAAGTCGCCCCCGCCTTCCTGTTCCTCGCCTGCGAAGACAGCAGCTACATGTCCGGCCAGGTGCTCCATCCGAATGGCGGCACCGTAGTGAACGGCTGAACGCGCGCCGCGCCGGTCAGGATCAGACCGGCGCGGCCTCGCCGACCAGCCCGGTCGGCGCTTCCTCCCCGCGCGAATAGACGCCGGTGAGCAGACCGGCGGCGAGCACATGCCCCGCCATCGCCCGCACCAGCGCACTCCGGCCAGGATTCTCACCGATCTCGCAGCCCGCGCCCAGCGCGAACAGCTGGAAGGCATAATGGTGCGGACCGTGCCCGGTCGGGGGATCGGGCGGCAGCCAGCCTTCGCCCAGGAAGCTGTTGCGGCCGACATCGGTGCCGGTCGAATCGCCGGCGCCATCGGCGTGGATCGCACCTTCCTTCAGGTCGCCATCCACCGGCAGCCCCCAGATCACCGCGTGCACCAACGGCTGCGGCGCGGGCGCGTCGGGATCCTCGACGATCAGCGCCAGGCATTCGGTACCTTCGGGCACGCCCGTCCAGAACAAGGGCGGCGAGACGCCCTCGCCGTCGGCGGTGAAACGCTCCGGCAGACGGCCGCCATTGGCAAAGGCCGGGCTGGCGAGGTGCAGCACCTCGAAGCTGCCGAGCTCCTGCTGGACGATCGCCAGCTTGTTGGCGCCCGCGCGCAGGCCCTTCAGCACGCTTCCCAGCCAGTGCGGTATATGTTCGAGCATCGCGGTCTCTCCCGTTTGCCACCCAAACGCCCGGCTGCCCGCGATTATCCCCGCGTTACAGGTCGAGCTTCTCGTAATCGGCCGGCGGCGTGATTCCCTCCATCCGCTCGGCGAGCAGCTGGCGGAAACTCGGGCGGCTCTTCATCCCGATATACCAGCGTTTGGCGAGTTCGTGGCTCTTCCAGTCGATCCCGCCCAGATAATCGGCGATCGAAATCTGCGCCGCCGCGGTGATGTCGGCAAGGCTCATGGTCGCCCCGGCCAGCCAGGTGCGGTGATCGAGCAGATAATCGATATAATCGAGATGGCCGACCGCCGCCTTCATCGCGTCGCGCAGCAGCTTGGCGTCGGGCGGCTGGCGATAGACGATGCGCTTGACCATCCGCTCGTGCAGCAGGGGGGCGGTGATGTCGCCGTAGAAGTTGTTGTCGAACCAAACCACCAGCCGGCGGGTCTCGGCACGGTCGACCGCCGAGCCGTTGAGCAGCGCGTTCTTGCTGACCGTTTCCTCGAAGAACTCGCAGATCACGGTGGAATCGATCAGCGTCACATGGCGCTCGGTATCGATCATCACCGGGGTCTGGCCGGTGGGGTTAATGTCGAGAAACTCGTCGCGGCGCTGCCAGGGCGATTCGCGCACCGGCTCATAGGCGATACCCTTCTCACCGAGCAGGAGCCGGACCTTGCGCGAGAAGGGACAAAGCGGGAATTGAAGGAGCTGCCACATGGCCCAAGCCATAAGCGGCGGAAATGTGACGGGGAAGAGCCGTTGTACCGGCGCGCGCATTTCTATATTTTAAGGGGCATTCTAGAACGGAGCCGGACCATGGCGCTCAGCATCAAGGATGAAGAGACCGATCGACTGGTGCGGCGCTATGCCCGCTCGAAGGGCGTGAGCTATACCACCGCCATTCGCATGGCCGTGCGCGAGGCGATCGATCGGGATCGCTCCGGCGCGGATAGCTTCAGCGATCGGCTCCATCGGGCGCAGGGGGTAGCGGCGGCCGAGCTCCGGAACGATCGCAATGCCGACGACATCCTTGGCTATGACGAGCATGGCCTGCCGCAGTGATTGCCATCGACACCTCGGCGCTGGTCGCGCTGCTGTTCAATGAACCCGAGGCAGATCGCATAGCGGCACTGCTGGACGATACCGAGACAGTGCTGATCGGCGCGCCGACCGCCCTCGAGTTCCGGATGGTGGTACTAGGCCAGTCCACCCGCGTCGCCGCCGATGCGGGCACCGCGCTCATCGCCAAGCCGCCGTTCGTGATCGTGCCTTTCGGGGAAGACCATCTCGCCATGGCGACCGACGCGTTCGATCGCTTCGGCAAAGGTCGCCACCCCGCCCGGCTCAACTATGGCGACTGCATGGCCTATGCCGTCGCCGCGCTGGCGGACTGCCCGTTGCTCTTCAAGGGCGACGACTTCCGCCACACCGACGTGGCCGCCGCCCTCGATTGAGCCCAGCCCTCAAGGCCGTCCTCCCGGCGAAAGCCGGAATCCATTGGGGCCTCGATCTCGGCGCCTGCTTAGACGGAGAGGCGAATGGGTCCCGGCTTTCGCCCGGATGACAGGGCGGGGTAACGCCCCCGCCCCTTCCGATTACTCGGCCGCCACCGCCTCGACCGTGTCATTGAGCGGATGGGCCAGGCGGGTGAGCATTTCCTTCGGCACCACCTGCCAGAACTTGGCCGATTCGCGGTCCCAATCCTCCAGCAGGCCCTTCGACCATTTGCTGTCGGTCGCCTCGGCATGCGCCTCGACCAGCGATCGCAGCTTCGCTTCCCAATGGCTCGATGCCAGCCGCTGCCAGGTGATGTTCTCCGGGTTGGCGTGGCGTTCGAAGCTGCCGTCGACATCGTAGACGAACGCCATGCCGCCGGTCATGCCCGCGCCGAAGTTCATGCCGACGCGGCCGAGCACCACCGCGGTGCCGCCGGTCATGTACTCGCAGCCGTTCGCGCCGCAGCCCTCGACCACCACGTCGGCGCCCGAGTTGCGCACCGCGAAGCGCTCGCCCGCCTGGCCCGCGGCGAACAGCCGGCCCGAGGTCGCGCCGTACAGCACCGTGTTGCCGATGATCGTGTTGTTCCACGATTCGATCGGCGAGCTGACCATCGGCCGCACCGCGATGATGCCGCCCGAAAGTCCCTTGCCGACATAATCGTTGGCGTCGCCGAATACCTCGAGCGTGATGCCCTTGCACAGGAACGCGCCCAGCGACTGGCCCGCCGAGCCGCGCAGCCGGACATGGACGTGCCCATCCGCCAGCGTCGACATGCCGAACTTGTTGGTCACCTCGGACGAGAGCCGCGTGCCCACTGCGCGGTGCGTGTTGCGCACCGAATAGGTGAGCTGCATCTTCTCGCCGCGCGCGAACACCGGGGCGGCATCCTTGATCATCTGCGCGTCGAGGCTGTCCGGCACGTCGTTGCGGAAGGTGCTGAGGCTGAAGCGGCGCTCGGCATCGTCCGCATCCACCTTGGCGAGGATCGGGTTGAGATCGAGATCGTCGAGATGCTCCGCGCCGCGGCTGACCTGGCGAAGCAGCTCGGTGCGGCCGATCACCTCGTCCAGGCTCTTGAAGCCCAGCTTCGCCAGGATCTCGCGCACTTCCTCGGCGATGAAGGTCATCAGGTTGATGACCTTTTCGGGCGTGCCGATGAACTTGGCGCGCAGCTTCTCGTCCTGGGTGCAGACGCCCACGGGGCAGGTGTTCGAATGGCACTGGCGGACCATGATGCAGCCCATCGCGACCAGGCTCAGCGTGCCGATACCGAATTCCTCGGCGCCGAGGATCGCGGCGATGACGATGTCGCGCCCGGTCTTCAGCCCGCCATCGGTGCGCAGCTTGATGCGGCCGCGCAGGCCGTTGAGCGTCAGCGTCTGGTTCACTTCCGACAGGCCCATTTCCCACGGCGTGCCGGCATATTTGATCGAGGTGAACGGCGACGCGCCGGTGCCGCCATTATGGCCGGCGATCAGAATCACGTCGGCATGGGCTTTCGCGACGCCCGCCGCGACGGTGCCGATGCCGGCCGAGCTGACCAGCTTCACGCACACCCGCGCGCGCGGATTGATCTGCTTCAGATCGTAGATCAGCTGGGCCAGATCTTCGATCGAATAGATGTCGTGGTGCGGCGGCGGGCTGATCAGCGTCACGCCCGGCGTCGCATGGCGCAGCTTGGCGATGAACTCGGTGACCTTGAAGCCGGGCAACTGGCCGCCCTCGCCGGGCTTGGCGCCCTGGGCTACCTTGATCTCGATCTCGTCGCAGGCGTTGAGATATTCCGCCGTCACGCCGAACCGGCCCGAGGCGACCTGCTTGATGCTCGAATTGGCGTTGTCGCCATTGTCATAGGGCTTGTAGCGCGCCGAATCCTCGCCGCCTTCGCCTGAGACGGCGCGCGCGCCGATCCGGTTCATCGCGATCGCCAGCGTCTCGTGCGCCTCGGGGCTCAGCGCGCCGAGCGACATGCCGGGGGTGACGAAGCGCTTGCGGATCTCGGTGATCGCCTCGACCTGGTCGATGCCGACGCCGGTTTCGGGGAAGTTGAACTCGAGCAGATCGCGCAGATAGACCGGCGGCAGATCGCGCACGCCGCGCGCGAAGGCGAGATAGCTCGAATAGCTGTCGGTCGACACCGCCGTCTGCAGCAGGTGCATCAGCTGCGCCGAATAGGCATGCGCCTCGCCGCCCGCCCGCTGGCGGTAGAAGCCGCCGACCGGCAGTGTCGCGACGGCGGCGTCATAGGCCGCATCGTGCCGCATCATCGCCGAGAGGTGGAGCGAGGCATAGCCCTCGCCCGAGATCTTCGCCGGCATGCCGGGGAACAGATCGTTCACCAGTGCGCGGCTGAGGCCCACCGCCTCGAAGTTGTAGCCACCGCGATACGAACTGATCACCGCGATGCCCATCTTCGACAGGATCTTGAGCAGTCCCTCGTCGATCGCCTTGCGGTGGCGCTTCAGGCACTCGGTAAGGCTCAGCTCGCCGAACAGGCCGCGCGCGTGGCGATCGGCGATCGCGGCCTCGGCCAGATAGGCGTTCACCGTGGTCGCGCCGACGCCGATCAGCACCGCGAAATAATGCGTGTCGAGGCATTCGGCGGTGCGGACGTTGACGCTGGCATAGGAGCGCAGGCCGCGCCGGACGAGATGCGTGTGCACCGCCGCGGCCGCCAGCACGCCGGCGATCGCCGCCTTGTCCGGCCCGCTATGCTCATCGGTGAGGAACAATTCGGTGCAGCCGGCGCGCACCGCCTGCTCGGCCTCGTAGCGGATGCGCTTGATCGCCAGCTTCAGCGATTCGGGATCGCCATCGGCGGGGAAGGTGCAGTCGATCTCGGCCGCCTGCCCGCCGAAATGCGCGCGCAGCCGATGCCAGTCGGCATTGGTCAGCACCGGGCTTTCCAGCACCAGCACCGGGCTGCCCGCACCTTCGTTGTCGAGGATGTTGGCGAGGTTGCCGAACCGCGTCTTGAGCGACATCACATAGCGCTCGCGCAACGGATCGATCGGCGGGTTGGTGACCTGGCTGAAATTCTGCCGGAAGAACTGGCTGATCAGCCGCGACTTGAACGAGATCACCGCGAGCGGGGTATCGTCGCCCATCGATCCGATCGCTTCCTTGGCGGTCTCCACCATCGGCGCGAGGATCAGTTCCATGTCCTCCAGCGTCTGGCCGGCAGCGACCTGGCGGCGGGCGAGTTCCGCGCGCTCATAATAGGTCTCGGCCGGCGCGGCCGGCAGATCGTCGACCGACAGGAAGCCCTTTACCATCGAAGCATAATCGGCCTCGCTGGCGATCTGGTCCTTGATCGCGCGGTCGTGGAACAGCTTGCCCTCGTCAAGGTCGACGGCGATCATCTCGCCCGGCCCGAGCCGGCCCTTGGCGACGACGTTCGACTCGGGCACCGGCACCATGCCGGTTTCGGAGCCGACGATCAGCAGCCCGTCCGACGTCTGGGTGTAGCGCAGCGGACGCAGCGCGTTGCGGTCCATGCCCGCCACCGCCCAGCGGCCGTCGGTCATCGCCAACGCCGCGGGGCCGTCCCACGGCTCCATCACGGATGCCAGATACTGGTACATCGCGGCGTGGGTGGGCCGCGCGTCCTCGTCCTGCTGCCAGGCCTCGGGCACCAGCATCAGCTTGGCGGTGGGCGCGTCGCGGCCCGACCGGCAGATCGCCTCGAACACCGCGTCTAGCGCGGCGGTGTCCGACGCGCCGGCCGGGATCACCGGCTTGATGTCTTCGCTCTGCTCGCCGAACGCGATGCTCGCCATCTTGATCTCGTGGCTGCGCATCCAGTTCTGGTTGCCGCGGATCGTGTTGATCTCGCCGTTATGCGCCAGGCAGCGGAACGGCTGCGCGAGCCACCATTGCGGGAAGGTGTTGGTGGAATAGCGCTGGTGGAAGATCGCGACGCGGCTCTCGAACCGCGAATCCTTGAGGTCCGGATAGAAGTCGGACAGCGATTCGGCGAGGAACAGCCCCTTGTAGATGATCGAGCGGCACGACAGCGAGCAGATGTAGAAGCCGCCGACCTGCGCCGCGATCACCCGCTTCTCGATGCGGCGGCGGATCAGGTACAGCTGGCGCTCGAACTCGGCGGCGTCCATCGCATCGGGCTGCGGCCCGGCGATCATGATCTGCTCGATCTCCGGCCGCGTCGCCTGCGCCTTCATGCCGATGACCGACACGTCGACCGGCACCTGGCGCCAGCCATAGATGGTATAGCCCGCCTCGATGATCTCGCTCTCGACGATGGTGCGGCAGGTCTCCTGCGCGCCCAGATCGGTGCGCGGCAGGAAGATCATGCCGACCGCCAGCCGGTTCGGCAGCACGCGGTGACCGCTGCCGACGATCTTCTCGTCGAAGAAGCGCAGCGGCAGGTCGACATGGATGCCGGCGCCGTCGCCGGTCTTGCCATCGGCATCGACGGCACCACGGTGCCAGACTGCCTTCAGCGCATCGATTGCCGACTGGACGACGCGGCGCGACGACTGGCCGTCGGTCGCCGCGACCATGCCCACGCCGCAGGCATCGCCTTCATATTCGGGGCGGTACATGCCCTCGACGGCGAGGCGCTCGCGCTCGGTTGCCAGGGTCTTGATCATCACTTCTTGTCCTGTTCTGCGGCGAGCTTCGCCACCATCGCCTGCGCCCGTTCCATCGTGCCGCGGATCGACTTCTCCATTACCGCGCGTTGCGCGGCGAGGACGTCGGGATCCGCCATCACGGTTGGAGCCTGCTCGGCGTAGAGTTTGCCCGAAGGCGTATCGAAAAAGCTGCTGACGTCGTTCAGCTGCGCCACGGTGAAGCGCCGCGCATAGGCGCGCGCCATCGCCTCCAGCATCGTCGGCATCGATTGCTTGGTGAGCGCGACCGAGTGCTGGAACTCGCTGTCGACGAACGCGTCGAGCGTCGCCTTGGCCTTGGCATCCTTGGCGAAGACCGCCTGCATTTGTGGCGACTGGAGCATTGCGCCGCGCAGGTTCGCCATCATCGGCCGCATCATCTGGTCGATCATCGCATCGATCCGCTCCTGCGGCATGATCTTGGCGATCAATGCCTTGGCGGCGGCGAGGCGTGCAGGCTCGGGTGCCTGCACGGCCGGCGCGGCGGCCGACTGGGCGAACGCCGGAACTGCCGGCGCCAGCACGCAGGCAAGGGCGAGCGGAAGGATGCGCCGCATCACTTCGCCTTCGCCTTAGCGAGAAATTCCGCCTCGGCGACATCGCGCACCGCCTTCAGCCGCGCAGCGTTGACGCTGACGATCTGCTGGCCCCAGGCCTGGCTCGCCGCCATGATCTTCGGGTTGACGATCTGCATCTTCTTCGCCGCCGAGCTGGTGCCGAAGGTGGTGAGCACCGGATAGTCGTCCGGTGTCAGATCGGCGATCGCCGCCTGCGCCGCGGCCTGCTGGCCCTGCTCGGCGGTCGCCGGCGTCTGCTGCTGGAGGGCGGCAATCGCGCGGGCGCGCATCTTGGTGCCAGTCGGGCTTTCGAAGAAGCCGATGGTATCGGCGATCTCGTCCGGCTCCATCTCCTCACGCACGATCGCCACCAGCTGCGTGCGCAGTTCGGGCAGGTCGGCGCGGATCAGGCCCGCGAGCGCATCGGCGACGCGGCCACCGACGAAATCCTGCATGCCGGGATTTGCCTCGTACAGCGCCTTGGCCTTGGGATCGCCCGCGATTGCAGTGGCGAACAATGTACGGAAGCCCGCGCCGATCAGCGTCGACATCTGCTGATCGGGCACGATCAGCCCCACCAGGCGTGCGGGATCCCCGGTCGCCGCAGCAGGCGCAGACGCGGTCTGCGCCGTCGCCAGTCCGGGCGCGGTGAGCGCGATCAGCAGGGCAGTGGCAAGCGCCTTCATGCCAGGCTCGGTTCGCGCGCCGCCGGCGCCTTGGCATGCGCCTTCATCCAGGCGTGCATGTGCGCGGCCACGTCGCGGCCGTCACGGATCGCCCACACCACCAGGCTGGCGCCGCGGACGATGTCGCCGGCGGCGAACACGCCGTCCATGCTGGTCATCATCGTCTTGCCGTCGGTGCGCAGCGTGCCCCAGCGGGTGACGCCCAGTTCCTCGGCGCCGAACAGCTTGGGCAGGTCCTCGGGCTCGAAGCCCAGCGCCTTGATGACGAGATCGGCCGGCAGCTGGAAATTACCGCTGGGATCGACTTCCGGCGCGCGGCGGCCCGAGGCATCGGGCGCGCCCAGTCGCATCTTCGAGGCGCGCACGCCGGTGACCTGCTCGGTCCCGTCGAACGCCTCGGGGGCGGAGAGCCAGACGAACTCGACGCCTTCCTCCTCGGCATTGGCGACTTCGCGCTGCGAGCCCGGCATGTTCGCGCGGTCGCGGCGATAGAGGCACTTCACCGATGCCGCGCCCTGGCGGATCGCGGTGCGCACGCAGTCCATCGCGGTATCGCCGCCGCCGACGACCACGACATTCTTGCCGAGCGCGTTGAGGCTGCCATCGTCATAGGCGGGCACCGCGTCGCCAAAATTCTTGCGGTTCGACGCGGTCAAATAGTCGAGCGCGTCGACCACGCCCTTGGCACCGACGCCCGGCGCCTTGATGCCGCGCGGCTTGTACACGCCGGTGGCGACCAGGATCGAATCGTGGCGCTTGCGCAGCTCGCCCAGCGTCGCGTCGCGGCCGACCTCGAAATTGCGATGGAAGACGATGCCGCCCTCCTCCAACCGCTGGACACGGCGCATCACCACGTCCTTCTCCAGCTTGAAGCCGGGGATACCATAGGTGAGCAGGCCGCCCGAACGGTCGTACCGGTCGTAGACATGGACGTCATAGCCATAGCCGCGCAGATATTCCGCCGCCGCAAGCCCTGCCGGCCCTGCGCCGATGATGCCGACCGACTGGCCGCGCTCGCGCCCGACCTGCACCGGCTCCACCCAGCCTTCGGCCCAGGCGGTATCGGTGATGAACTTCTCGACCGATCCGATCGTCACCGCGCCGTGCCCGGAGAATTCGATCACGCAATTGCCTTCGCACAGCCGGTCCTGCGGGCAGATGCGGCCGCAGATCTCGGGCATGGTCGAGGTGCTGTTCGAAAGCTGATAGGCCTCCTGCAACCGACCCTCGGCGGTGAGGCGCAGCCAGTCCGGAATATGGTTGTGCAGCGGGCAGTGCACCGAACAATAGGGCACACCGCACTGGCTGCAGCGCCCGGCCTGCGATTCCGCATCCGGCACGGCATAGCGGTCCGCAATCTCGCGAAAGTCTTCCGCGCGCAGCTGGGCGGGTCGCTTGGACGGGTAGGCCTGGGGCCGCCCGACGAATTTGAGCATGGGATCGTCAGCCATGCCGACCCCGTACAGGAGAGCGGCAGACGGATAAAGACAGCAATGCTGACCTATTAGGCCTCAGGAGGTGAAAAAAGGCCTCTTCGCCTCAGAATATTCAACTTTATAGGGCCGATTCGGACTTAGCGAGCGGAGAGCCAAATCAGCGCCGCCACTCCCGCAACAATCCGATAGAGTGCGAAGGGTGTGAAGCCATGCTTGCTCACGATCCCGACAAACCATTTGATTACCGCCAGCGCCACGACGAACGCAACGACGAACCCGACGCCGATCTCGCCCCAGCCCACGCCGCTGCTCACCAGCATTTCGCGGTTCTTCGTCAGTTCGAGCACGGTCGCGCCGAGCATCGTCGGAATGGCGAGGAAGAAGCTGAACTCCGCTGCGGTCCGCCGCTCGACGCCCAGCGACAGCGCGCCCATGATCGTCGCACCCGAACGGCTCACGCCCGGCACCATCGCCAGGCACTGGACGAAGCCGATGCCGATCACCCGCACCACCGGGATTTCGGCGATGCCGTGGATGGTGGCGGACTTGACCAGCCGCTCGATCACCAGGATCGCCACGCCGCCGATAATCAGCGCCCAGGCGACCACGCGCGGTTCGCCCAGCAGCGCCTCGATATGCTTGTGCAGCGCCAGGCCGATCACCGCCGCCGGGATGAACGCGATCAGCAGGTTGCGCACGAAGCGGATCGACACCGGATTCAGCTTCAGCAACCCGTCGAGCACGGCCCAGAAGGTGCGCCAGTAGAGCACCACCACCGCCAGGATCGCGCCGAGCTGGATGACGACGTTGAACATCGCCCAGCGCGCCGAATCATAGCCCATCAGCTCGCTGGCGAGGATCAGGTGCCCGGTCGAGGAGACCGGCAGGAATTCGGTGACGCCTTCGACGATGCCGAGCAGGATCGCCACCAGAAGCGTGGTCATGGGGAGGCTCCTTCAGGGGTTCGCGCCACGCGACCCCTGCAAGGCGCCGCCCAGCCGGGAGATCAGGATCAGGCGGGTGCGCGGAAGCGGCTGAACCGGCCGGCCTGGCGGAAGCGCACCAGCCAGCTCGGCGCCACGGTCGCCAGCGGCGTCGGCGTCACGCCCAGCGCAGCGAGCCCCTCGGCACCTGCCGGCGCGACATTGTCGACGTGGAGCATCGCGAGCTGGTCGCGCGTGATCGGGGTGCCCGGCACCGCAGCGACCAGCCCGGCGAGCGAATCGGGCAGCGCGACAAAGTGCGGCGTGCGGCCGATAGCACCGGCAATCCAGCGCAGCAGCGCCGACATGCTCAGCACGTCCGGGCCGCCCAGCGTGTAGGTCTTGCCGCCATGCGCCGCCGGATCGGCGAGCGCCGCCGTAATCGCCTGCGCGACGTCGGTCACGAACACCGGCTGGAACTTGGTCTCGCCGCGCACCACCGGCACGATGCCCAGGGGTGCACCGGCGATCATGCCCGCGAAGCGGTTCACGAACGCGTCCTCGCGTCCGAAGACGATCGAGGGGCGCAGGATCGTCGCGCCCGGGAAGGCGGCGAGCACGGCCTGCTCGCCGGCAGCCTTGCTGCGGCCATAGGCGGACGGGGACGCGGCATCCGCGCCGAGCGCCGAGATCTGCACCAGCGCCGAGGCACCCGCCGCCTTTGCGGCTTCGGCGACGTTGCGCGCGCCTTCGACATGCACCTTCTCGAAATCACCCGAGAGAATGCCGACGAAGTTCACCACCGCATCGCTGCCCTGCAGCGCGCGGGCGAGCGTCTGCGGCTTGGTGATGTCGCCGACGACGAGCTGGGTCTGGCCCAGATTGCCCTGCGTCTTGAGGAACCACGCATCGCGGGGCTTGCGCTCGACAACGCGGACGCGCGCGCCGGCGCTCAGCAGCTCCTGCGCCACGTAGCGGCCCAGAAAGCCCCCACCGCCGATCAGGGTTACCAGCCTGTCCTTCATCTCTGCCTCTATGCCTTAGCGAACGTGCGGCCCCAATGCCGTGCACAGGGCTAAACGGCAAGCGGCACGCGAAGTCCAACATTTTCGAAAAAAGGTCGTTGACAGCCCCGCCGATCCTCCCCTAGAGGCGCCGGCCTACCCCGTGCCCAGATGGCGGAATTGGTAGACGCACCAGCTTCAGGTGCTGGCGATCGCAAGGTCGTGGAGGTTCGAGTCCTCTTCTGGGCACCACTTTCCCCCTGAGGGGCGGAAACCAGGAAATCAGCGCGATTTGCGCTACATGGCCGAAGAACTGCCATGCACCCGTTCGAGCCGGCGGCGCGAACGGTTCCTTCTTTCTTTATCAACTTCCAATTGCGCGCCCGGCACTGGCGCACCCGCTGCCGCAGGATCGGCCCGCAACGCCGGGGCGCGCGGGCCGATCGTCGTGCCGGTAGCGCTTACCGCGCCTGCGTCGCACTCGGCGCCGGTGGTGGCGGAGTCACCGCGCCCGCTGCGGTCGGCGCCCCGCTGGCACGTGGGGCCGGCGGAGGAACAGCCGCGCCCGGCGGCGGCGGCATCGCCGGACCGGCGCCCGGAGGCGGCGGCGAAGCGCCCGGACCGCCGGGCGGGGGCGGCGGAGCACCAGGGCCATGCGGCGGCGGGGGCGGCGGAGCGCCCACCGCTCGCACCGTGCCGTCGCCGTCCACCAGATAGGAGGCGTGCAACTGCCCGTCGAAATAGCGGCCCTGCACCGTCAGCGCGCTGCCGGCCTGCACGTCCGCACCGCCCGGCCCCACCGCCACCAGCGTGCGGCCCGAGCCGTCCTGCAGCACGAAGCGATCGCCATAGACCTCGGCCACGCGGCCCTTCACCGTCACGATGCCGCTGGTCTGGGCCAGCCGCCCGACCGCGGTCGGCACCGTCGGTGCCATCTCGATCGGCGGCCGGGTGAGTTGCACCGCCCCCGCCCCGCCCGCCGCGCCCAGCGCCAGCAACGCCGCCGCCGCCAGCGTCATCCGGTTGCGCGGCGACCAATGCTTGTTCTTCCAGTCGGTCATTCGATCAATTCCTCTTGGGTGTTCGATGATGCCGCTCTAGCGAGTCGCACCCGACGGGCGCTGAACCCGATGGTTCAGTTTCGGTTTAAGCCAGGGAGCTAGGCGAAGACGATGCGGATCCTGCTGGTAGAAGACGACGCCGATCTGGGCCCCGCGATCGCACGGGCGCTGCGGGCCGAGCATTGCGCCGTCGATCTGGCGGCGGACGGCATCGATGCGCAGCATCTCGGCGAGACCGAGGCGTATGACGCCGCGGTGCTCGACCTGGGCCTGCCGAGCCGGACGGGTGCCGAGATCCTCACCGCCTGGCGCGCAGGCGGCCGCACCCTGCCGGTGCTGGTGCTCACCGCGCGCGAAGCCTGGGCCGACAAGGTCGCCGCGTTCAAGGCCGGCGCCGACGATTATCTGACCAAGCCGTTCCGCGTCGAGGAGCTGATGATGCGGCTGCGCGCGCTGGTCCGCCGCGCCGCCGGCCACGCCCAGACCCGGATCGTCTGCGGGCCGCTCGCCTTCGAGAGCCACACCGGCCAGTTCGAACTCGACGGCCTGCCGCTCAAGCTCACCGCGTTCGAATGGCGCGTGCTCTCGCAGCTGATCCTGCGGCGCGAGGTGGTGATCGAACGGCTCGAATTGCTCGAGCGCGTCTACGAAGGCGATGCCGATGTCGATTCGAACAGTCTGGAGGTCATCATCGGCCGGCTGCGCCGCAAGATAGGTGCGGAGCGGATCGAAACGGTGCGCGGCCGTGGCTATCGGTTGACCTGCGGCGAGCAGCCGGCATGAAACGCCGATCGCTGCGGGCACGGATGATGCTGCTCTCCGCGCTCGCCACGCTGGCGGCACTGGGGCTCGCCGGCTGGACGATGACCGGGGTGATCGCTCGGGTGGTAACCGGCGGCGTCGACCAGCGGCTCGACGCGCAGCTGGCAGTGCTGGCGAGCGTGGTACGCGACGACGGCAGCGTCGACCGGGCCCGGCTGGCGGCACGGCAGGGCAGCCTCGCCGCGGGCCCAGGCTGGCGCTGGCGCATCGCCGGCCCGCGCGGCACGATCGGCAGCCCCGATTTTCCGACGTTGCGCACCCCCTTCCCCGGCCATGCCGGCGCCGAAGCCCCGCCGCCGCCCCTGCCGCCCGCCCCGCTCGATGGCGAGGACGCCAAAGGCCGCGTCCATGCCCGCCAGCTGGTACTGGCGAGCGAGGCCGGCCCGGTGACGTTGACCGCGTCCGCGCCGGCGCGCGTGATCGGCCAGCCGATTCGCGACGCACTGGTGCCGCTGGCCACGGCGATCGTGGTGCTGGCGCTGATCTTCGCGCTGGCGGCCTGGGTGCAGCTTCGATTCGCGCTGCGCCCGCTGGCGGCGCTCGTCGCGCAGATCGGCGCGATCCGGCGCGGCGAACGCGCGACGGTGGACGAGGATCAGCCGGCCGAACTCCAGCCGCTGGCCGCGGAGCTCAACGCGCTCGCTGCGGCCAATGCGGCGACGCTGGCCGCCGCACGGCAATCGGCGGCGAACCTCGCCCATGCCCTGAAGACGCCGGTGGCGACGCTGGCGCTGACGCTGGCGCCGGACAGCCCGGCGGCGGCGCAGCTGCGGCGCATCGAAGGGGTGATCCGCCACACGCTGGCCCGTGCCCGCGCCGTGGCGGTGAACCGCCGTGCAAGTACGGATATCGCCCCCATCGCCGCCGATGTGGCGCGGGTGATCGGCACGCTGCACCCGACGATCACGACGCGGCTGGCCATTCCGCCGGACCTGCGCGTCGCGATCGATGCGCACGATCTGGCCGAGATCCTCGGCAATCTGCTCGAAAACGCGGCACGCCACGCCCGGACCGCGACCCTCGTCACGGCGGATACGGAGTCGCCGGAGCGTATCCGCGTGACGATCGACGATGACGGCCCGGGTATCCCGGCCGAGCGCCGCGAGCAGGTGCTGCAGCCCGGCGTTCGGCTCGACGAAGGCCCCTCGGGCGACGGGTTCGGCCTCGCGATCGTCCGTGACCTGCTCGCGCTCTATGGCGGGCAGATGGCGCTCGGCGACAGCCCGCTCGGCGGGCTCCGCGTGCTGCTGCACTGCCCGAGCGGCCGCTGACGACCGGTCCGCGACCGGCGCGGATCAGGCTGCGGGATCGGGCGGCGGCGCGGCCGTCGAACTGCGCTTGACGATCTCGTGGGCGAGCACCCGGTCGCGACGCGCGCGGGTCTTGGGCGGGGCGCCGCGCGCTTCGTCCGCCACTAGCGCCAGCGCTTCGGCGGCGAGGCGCCGCACCGGCTGGTGGACGGTGGTGAGCGGCGGCCACAGCGTCACCGCTGCCGTGGTATCGTCGAACCCCACCACGGTGAGCTGGCGCGGCACGTCGAGCTGGCGGCGATGCGCGACCGAGACGATCGCGGCGGCCATGTCGTCGTTGCTGGCGAACACCGCGGTCGGCGGCGCCAAGCCGTCGAGCAATTGCTCTCCCGCCGCCAGGCCGGAGGCATAGCTGAAATCGCCCTGCACCAGCTGCACCCCGGCATCGGGCACTTCGCGGATCGCGTCCTCCATGCCCGCGCGCCGTTCGGCGCTCGCGGCCTGGTCCGGATTGCCGATGACGAAGCCGAGGCGGCGATGGCCGAGGTCGAGCAGGTGGCGCGTCATCTCATAGGCGGCGCGGCGGTCGTCGATCCGCACGCAGGTGGCGCCCGGCACGTGATAGGCACCGATCGCCGCGATCGGCACGCCGGCCCCGCGCAGCGTCCGCAGCACCACCGGCGCCTCGCCCAGCGGCGGCGCGAGCAGGATGCCCGACAGGCCGGAGGCCGCGAACCGCGCGAGTTCCTGCTCGGCCGGGGCGCGGCCGCCCTCACCCTTGAGCAGCACCAGCCGCGCGCCGCGGGTCGAGGCTTCCTCGAACACGCCGGTCAACAGCTCGCTCATGAAGGCGGCGCTGGGGTTCGAATAGACCACGCCGATGCGCAGTTCGGCCGAGGTCACCAGGCTGCGCGCGGCGACATTGGGGACGTAGCTGAGCTCGGCGATGGCACGCTCGACCGCCTCGCGCGTCGCGGCGCTCACCCCGCTGCGGCCGTTGATCACCCGCGAGACGGTCATGGCGGATACCCCCGCCTTCGCCGCCACATCGATGATCGTGGCGCCCTGTACCGGCCTGCCCGCCTTCGCCACTCGGTCTTCCTCCCTGTCCGGATTCGGCAGGAGGTACGCGATGCATGCGGATCCGAAAAGCGGCGATGCGGCACCGGCTTGTCTCACCGTGACCGCAGGCTATGCAGGCGGCCCCAAGGAGAGGGTTTTCCGATGCGTCATGTGCTGCTGCTCGATCTGAACGACGATCCGGAGGCGATCGCCGCCTATCGCCACTGGCACCGGCCTGGCGGCCCGCCCGCCGCGGTCACCCAGTCGATCCGCGACGCCGGCATCGAGGCCATGGAGATCTGGCACGCCGGCGACCGGCTGGTGATGGTGATGGAGACGGGTCCGAGCTTCGATCCCGAGGCCAAGCGCGAACGCGACGCCGCCGATCCCGACGTCCAGGCCTGGGAAACGCTGATGGACGGCTTCCAGCGCCGGCTCGCCTTTGCCGAGCCGGGCGTGAAATGGGTGCCGACCGAACCGATCTTCGCGCTCGCCGATCAGCCCTGACCGGCGACGTGCGTCAGAAGGCGACGATCGCCTTCAACACGCTGTCCGCCTGCTCGATCAGCTTCGGCAGCCCCTCAGGCAGTTCCTCGGCGGCGAGGCTGTGGGTGTGCAGTTTGTCCGTCGGGATCGCGCCGGAGCGGATCGCGGCGATCACCCGCTCGAAATCGGCGGCGAGCGCGTTGCGGCTGGCGATCAGCACCGCCTCGCGCTTGTGGAATTCGGGATCGGCGAAGCTGAGGTCGCCCGGCGCCACCCCCACCAGCACCAGCGCGCCGCCATGGGCGACGAAATCGAGGCTGCGGCGCATCGCCGGCAGCGAGCCGGTGGCGTCGACCACCACGTCGAACCCGTCGCCCTTGGTACGCTCGGCAGCACGCGCCGCCAGCGTGTCGTCGGCCACGAGCCCGTCAAAGCCAAGCTGTTCGCGCGCGAAAGCGAGGCGCTGCGCCCGCTGGTCGACCAGCGCGACGTCGAACCCGTCGAGCCGGGCGAACAGCGCCGTTGCCACACCGATCGGACCGGCGCCGACCACCAGCATCCGGCCTTCGCCATCCTTGGGCGTGCGCGACACCGCGTGGGCGCCGATCGCCAGGAATTCGATCATCGCCGCCTGGTCGACGGTCAAGCCGTCGGCGTCGATCACCGCGCGTTCGGGCACCACCAGCAGCTCGGCCATGCCGCCGTCGCTGTGCACGCCCAGCACGCTGATGTTGACGCAGGCATTGGGCTTGCCCTTGCGGCAGGCAACGCAGTGGCCGCAGGCGAGATAGGGATTGATTGCGACGGTCTGGCCCAGCGCGAGCGAAGTCCCCTCGCCCAGCGCGACCACTTCGCCGCCCAGCTCATGCCCCATCACCCGCGGATATTGCAGGAAGGGGTGGCGGCCGGCGAAGATGTGATAATCCGTGCCGCACAGGCCGACGCGGTGGATGCGGACCAGCACCTCGCCCGAGCCGGGCGTCGGCGCGTCCCTGCTGATCTGGCTCAGTTCGAACGGGGCATTGCAGATAATCGTGCGCATGGGGACAACTCCTGCGCCAGCCCCTGCCACGAGCTTTCGCATATATGCAAGTCGGTTTTCTTCCGCGCGAAGCGTCAGGCCTCCGGCGCGAGCGCATAGGCGCGCATCGCATTGCCCCCGAAAACCCCCTCCGCCGCTTGCGGACAATGACGCGCGACGAACTGCGCAACGATGTCCTGCGTATCGGCATAGCGGCCGGCCAGCTCGCACACCGGCCAATCCGAACCCCAGAGCACGCGATCGGCGCCAAAGCAGGCGAACACATGCTCGAGGTAGCGCTCGAAATCGCCCACGCGCCAGTCGCGCGCCGCCTCCGTCACCAGGCCGGAGACCTTGCAGAACAGCGCCGGGTGGCGGGCGGCGGCAGCGATCTGCTCGGCCCAGGGCTGCCAGCTGCCGGCGGCGATATCGGGTTTGGCGGCGTGGTCGAGGATCAGCCGCCCGTCGCCGCAGCGATCAAGGAACGCCGGCAGCGTGCCGAGCTGCGCGGCGTTGACCAGCACATCATAGCTCAGCCCCGCCGCGAGCACCGCGCGCACGCCCGCCACGAACGCGTCGCCCAACAGGAAATCGGCATCGGCCTCGTCCTGCACGACATGACGATAGCCGAGAATCGGACCGGCCGGGCGCGCCGCCAGGCGTTCCGCAATGTCCGGCGCGCGGAGATCAACCCAGCCGACGATGCCGGCGATCCGCGGCGCGCGCGCGGCGCATTCGAGCAGGAACGCCGTCTCCGCCTCGCTCTGCCGTGCCTGGACGGCGATGGCGCGGTCGATCCCGGCGGCCGCCATCTCGCGGACGAGATCGTCGGTGCCGAAGTCGCGTGCGATGGCGCTGCCGGGTTCGATCCAGCCGAACGCGTCGGGGGTATAGCGCCAAAGGTGGTGGTGGGCATCGATCCGCATGGCCGCCTGCATAGCCGAACCGGCAGCACCGCGGGAAGCTCTCCACGCCGGGAACAGACCCGTCTTTGTTTTGAAGGGGTTGCAACCGCCACCCGGCAATCCGGTTGTCTCATCGGCCGGTGCGATCCGCCTCGGTCCCCGGAGACAAGTTATGCCGCGTACCCCCCTCGACCGAGGCGCCTCCGACCAGCGTGTCGCCGTGATCACCGGTGCATCGAGCGGCATCGGCCGGGCGACCGCCGAGCTGTTCGCCGAACGCGGCTGGCGCCTGGTGCTGGCGGCGCGCGACCCTGCACCGCTCGAATCACTCGCCGTCGCGCTGCGCGAACGTGGTGCGGAGGTGCGGGTCGTGCCGACCGATGTCGGCGACAACGACGCCGTCGTGGCGCTTGCGGCCGAGGCGCTTGCATTTGGCGGCACGATCGATCTCTGGTTCGCCGATGCCGGCGTGGGCGCGGTCGGTCGCTTCGAGGAGGTGCCGGTCGAAGCGCATGAGCAGGTGCTGCGCACGAACCTGATCGGCCATCTCTACGAGGCGCATGCCGTGCTGCCGATCTTCCTGCGCCAAGGGCACGGCGTGTTCGTCAACATGATCTCAGTGGTGGGCTTCGCTGCCGCGCCGATGGCGGCCGCCTATTCGGCGAGCAAGTTCGGCCTGCGCGGCTTGTCCGAGGCGTTGCGCGCGGAAATGGCAGCGCATCCCCGCATCCATATCTGCGACGTCTACCCGCCGCTGGTCGACACGCCGGCGCTCAGCCATGCCGCCAACTATACCGGCAAGGCGCTGCACCCGCCGACGCCGATGCTCGATCCGCGCCGCGTGGCGGAAGCGGTGGTACGACTGGCCGATCATCCCCGCGCGACCACGCTGGTGAGCGCGCAGGACTGGTTCGTGCGGATCGCGCATGCCCTGGCGCCGACGCTGAGCCTCAAGCTGATCGATCGCTGGTTCGAAGGCTATTTCGCCCAGGCGCGGGCCGCGCCGGTTACGCCGGGCAACCTCTTCCAGCCGCCGGGCGACACGCCGCGCATCGACGGCGGGTTCCGCAAGCCCGTGCGCCGCCGCCTGCCGCTGCTGCTTGCGGGCGGAACATTGGCCGCGCTCGGCGGTGCTGCCCTGCTCCGGCGCCGGAAGGCGAAGCCCGCGTGAAGCCGGGCGGAGGAACGAACCGGCGTTGCGTTCGTCGCCCCCCTAGCCACTGAGGAAGAACGACCATGACCACCAATCCCGAGCGCGACCGTACCGCGACCGAACGCCATGCCCATGCCGTGGACACGCAGGGGCCACCCCCGCGCGAAGGCCGGGTGGATGCGCTGGCGGGGGACGATGCGGACGGCATCCCGATGACCGGGGAAGAAGATCCGATGGTCGAGGTGGAACAGGTCACCACAGACGGCAATGACGAGGCCGAGCCCGAAGCGCATCCTTCCTGAGCCTTAAGCCCCTCCTCCAGGGAGAAGGGGTCGGGGTGGAGGGATCCCAGACCAGAGGTTGCTCTCCATGAGACACAGCCTCCCCTGAAGGGAAGGGGCCAAGAAGGGCCCTACAACAGCACGTCCACCGCGTGGATCACCACCCCCACCAGCCCGCCGACCAGCGTGCCGTTGATGCGGATATATTGCAGGTCGCGTCCCACCGCATTCTCCAGCCGCGACGTCACGGTCTGCGCGTCCCAGCCGCGGATCGTGTCAGACACCAGCCGTACGATCCCGTCGCCATAATCGGACGCCGCGCCCACCGCCGATCGCCGCACGAAGCGGTTGATCGTCCGCGCCAGCTTCGCATCGGTCTGCAGCGTGCCGCCGAACTGGCGCAGCGCCTCGCCCATCCGGCCGCCCAGCGCCCGTTCGGGATCGCGCGCCAGCCGCAGCATCGCAGCACGGCTCTGCTCCCACAGCCCATCGATCCAGCGCTGGAATCCCTGGTTCTCCAGCATCTCCAGCTTGAAGCTCTCCACCCGCGCCCGCAGCTCGGGATCGTGCTGGAGCCGCTCGGCCAGGCTCTCCAGCCCTTCCTCCACCTTGCCGCGAACGGGGTGCTCGGGATCCTCGGCCATCTCGTCGATCAGCTTCTTCAAGCCTTCGATGATCTTGTTGGCCAGCGTCTCGTCGAGCCCGGTCCAGCGCATCACCGCGCCGGCGCGCGCGTGAACCATGTCGCGGATCAGATGCTCGTTCGCCTCCAGGATCCGCGCGCCGCCACGGATCAGCGAATCGAGCAGCGGCAGATGGCGCTGATTGGCGATGGCCGCCGCCAATGCCTGGCCGAACAGGGGCGCCACTTCGATCGCCCGCAGCCGCGAGGCGATCGCACCCTTGGCCATGCCGCCGAGCCGCTCCTGATCGAGCGATTCGAGGATGTTCGCCGCCAACCGTGAAGCGCCCGCGCCGATCCGCCCGGTGCCGTGCGACGGTGCCGCCAGCCAGCGCCCGGCCGCCGCCGCCACGTCGAGCCGCTGCATCCGCCGCGCCACCACGCGCGGGATCAGGAAATTGGCGCGCAGGAACTGGCCGAGCGTCTCGGCGATGCGATCCTTGTTGCGCGGGATGATCGCGGTGTGCGGAATCGGCAGATGCAGCGGATGGCGGAAGAGTGCCGTCACCGCGAACCAGTCGGCCAGCCCGCCGACCATCGCTGCCTCGGCAAAGGCGCGGACGAACGGAATAGCGGGGTGCAGTCCCTGGAAATGGCGGGCTGCTAGGAACAGCGCCGCCATCGCCAGCAGCAGCCCGGTGGCGACCAGCCGCATCCGGCGCAGGCCGGCGGGCGGGGGATCGCTGCGAAGGCGAGGAGCAAGGGTCATGCCGGGTGCAACGCTGCGAAGGCCCCGCGTGCTCCGTTCACCCTTCCCGATGCACCGCGAAGGGCCCGTTGGCCTGGTTCACCGGCATCAGCTCCAGCGTGTTGACGGCGAAATGCGGCGGCAGCGTCGCCACCCACAGCATCGTCTCGGCGATGTCCTCGGCCGTCATCGGGTTGACGCCGGCATAGACCTTGTCCGACGCGTCCTGGCTGCCGGTGCGCACCAGCGTGAACTCGGTTTCGACCATGCCCGGCTCGATCGAGGTGACGCGCACGCCGGTGCCGATCAGGTCGGCGCGCAGGTTGAGCGTGAACTGGCGGACGAATGCCTTGGTCGCGCCGTACACATTGCCGCCCGGATAGGGGTAGGTCGCGGCCACCGACGACAGGTTGATGATCCCGCCCTTGCGCGCCACCAGCCCCGGCAGCAGCTTGTGCGTGATCGAGACCAGCGCAGTGATGTTGGTGTCGATCATCGTCTGCCAGTTGTCGAGCGACGCCGCTTGCGCCGGCTCCAGCCCGAGCGCGAGCCCGGCATTGTTGATCAGCAGGTCGATCTCCGAAAAGGGTGCGGGCAGCCCGGCCAGCGCGGCATCGCGTGCCGCCTCGTCGCGCACGTCGAAGGCGAGCGTATGGACGCGCTCGCCGGCCAGCTTTTCCAGCCGGTCGGCGCGGCGGCCGGTCGCCACCACGTGCCAGCCCGCGTCCGCAAAGGCGCGGACCGAAGCTTCGCCGATCCCGGCGGTGGCGCCGGTGATGAGTACGGTAGGCATGGCAACTCCTGGGATGAAGGTTTCGCTTGTCCTATACGCGCGCCGACGCGGTTTGGATCAGCTTTTTGCGGGTCACAGCCGGAAGCGCCAGTTACGCCGATGCAGCGGCCAGAGGCAGGCGATGACGATGCCGAGCACGCCCAGCGCGCAGGCGGTGGAGGCGATCACCGGATCGGCGAACAGGCGGGAGGCGATGCCGAAGCCCCATGCCTGCGGCGTGATCGGGCCGCCGGGCGCAGGCACCCAGGGCGCCTCACCGATCTTGGCCATCACCACCGACAGCACGAAGCCGAGCACCGCGTTGGTGCCGAGGATCCGCAGCGGCGTGCAGAGCGCCGCCACCGCCCGGCTCTCCAGCGCGCCCGCGAGCACCGCCAGCACGATCAGCGCCACGCCGCTGCTGAGCAGCGCGAAGCTGCTCGTCCAGAGCGGCTTGATGATTGGGAATACGGGATCGAGCAGCAGCCCGCACGCGATCAGCGCCGCGCCGCCGAGCAGAAGCTGCACCATCGCGACCGGCTCCGGTGCTCGCCGCAGCGCCCGCGCCGCCAGGATGCCGGCCAGGACGTTGACGATCGCGGGCAGCGTCGCGAGCAGACCCTCGGGATCATACACCACCGGCCCGCCCCATTGCACCGCACCGAGCGGCCAGAGATGCGGCACGGTGAACAGCGCGCGATCGATATAGGCGGCGAGATTGCCCTCCTGGTCGAGCCGGCCGACGCCGTATCCCGGCACCGGCACGAAGGTCAGCAGTAGCCAGTAGCCGATCAGCAGCACTGCGCCGGCGAGCAGCAGCCCGCGCGGATCGGCATCGATCCTACCCCCCGGCAGTCTGTGTGGAAAGGCAAGGATCAGCGCGACCCCGGCCAGATAGCAGAGCCCGATCCGCTGGAGCACGCCGGGGATGCGCACCACCGCGAGCCCGGGGAAGTCGATCCAGGGCGCGTGGTCGAGCATCTTGAGGCTGTAGACAAGGTTCACCGCCAGCCCGAGCAGGATCAGCGCGACCACCCGCCGCAGCACCCGCCGCCACAGCGCCGCGCGAGTGCCGGGACGCGACAGGTCGCGCGGAAACGAGAGGCCGAGCGCGACGCCCGCCGCAACCAGGAAGCCGGGAAAGACCATGTCGGCAGGCGTCCAACCCTGCCAATGCGCATGCTGCAGCCACCAATAGCTGTGCATCCAGTCGCCGGGGCTGGTCACCAGAATCATGCCGGCAACCGCCAGCCCGCGAAACACGTCCAGTACATCGAGCCGTCGGGCGCCGGTGCCCTTCATCGCGATCCTCTCCGCTGATCGTCCGAGTTCGGAAAACACGGCGGTGCGCGCCGGAGAGAAGTGTGCAGGCGTCTGCCGTCCGGCACAAGGCCGCCCACAGAAAAGCGCGCGAAACCGGGGCTCCGCGCGCTGTTCTTTTCACAATGGGCCGGCGATCAGACGTCGAGATTGGCGACGCTGAGCGCATTCTGCTGGATGAAGTCGCGGCGCGGTTCGACCACGTCGCCCATCAGCTGGGTGAAGATCGCATCGGCGACATCGGCCTGGTCGACCGCCACCTGCAGCATCGAACGGTTCTGCGGATCGAGCGTAGTTTCCCACAGCTGCTCCGCATTCATCTCGCCGAGACCCTTGTAGCGCTGGATCGCCAGGCCCTTGCGCCCGAAGGCCAGGATCGCGTCGAGCAGCTGCGACGGGCGCGAGACCAGGGCCTCGCCCTTGCCGACCGCGACGGGGGCTTCTTCCTCGGCCACCGGGGCGTCGAGTTCGGCCGGCGCGCCCTTGGCGGAGATCAGCTTCGACGGCGTCAGATAGGCCGGCGCCTGCTCGGCGGCGAGCGTGTGGAGCTTGCGCGCCTCGGCCGAGACAAGAAAGCTCGGCTCGACGATGTGGTGATCGGTCACGCCGCGCCACAGCCGCTCGAAATGATAGCCGCCATCTTCGGTGATCCGCGCGGTCCACCGGGCTTCGGTGTCGGCGGCGTCGAGGCGGTGAACGACGGTCTTCAGTTCCTCGGCATGACGTTCGCGGCTGACCGAGGGATCGAGCGCGCCGCCCAGCGCCAGCGATTCGATGATCATCGGATCGTAGCGGCGCGGCACGTAGCGCATCAGCGTGCGCATGCGGCGGGCATGTTCCACCAGCGTGCGCAGATCCTCGCCATTGCGCTGCGCGCCTGCGGTATCGAGCACGGTGCCGCCGACACCGGCATCGACCAGATACTGATCGAGCGCGCTGTCGTCCTTCAGATACACCTCGGACCGGCCCTTGGTCGCCTTATAGAGCGGCGGCTGGGCGATATAGAGGTGCCCGTTGGTGATGATCTCGGGCATCTGGCGGTAGAAGAAGGTGAGCAGCAGCGTGCGGATGTGCGCGCCGTCCACGTCTGCGTCGGTCATGATGACGATCTTGTGGTAGCGCAGCTTTTCGATGTTGAAATCGTCGCGGATGCCGGTGCCCAGCGCGGTGATGATCGTGCCGATTTCGCGGCTGGCGAGCATCCGGTCGAAGCGGGCGCGTTCGACGTTGAGGATCTTGCCGCGCAGCGGAAGGATCGCCTGGAAATGGCGATCGCGGCCCTGCTTGGCCGATCCGCCAGCCGAGTCACCCTCGACGAAGAACAGTTCGGACTTGGCGGGATCGCGTTCCTGGCAGTCGGCGAGCTTGCCGGGGAGCGAGGCGATGTCCATCACGCCCTTGCGCCGGGTCAGCTCGCGGGCGCGCTTGGCGGCCTCGCGCGCGGCGGCGGCGTCGATCACCTTCTGGATGATCTGGCGCGCCACGGCGGGATTTTCCTCCAGCCATTCAGCCATCTTGTCGGCCATCAGGCTTTCCAGCGGCTGGCGGACTTCGGAGGAGACCAGCTTGTCCTTGGTCTGCGACGAGAACTTGGGATCGGGCAGCTTGACGCTGACGATCGCGGTAAGCCCCTCGCGCATGTCTTCGCCGGTGAGGCTGACCTTTTCCTTCTTCAGCGCGCCCGACTTTTCCGCATAATTGTTGAGCGTGCGGGTCAGCGCCGCGCGGAACGCCGCGAGGTGGGTGCCGCCGTCGCGCTGCGGGATGTTGTTGGTGAACGCCAGGACGTTCTCGTAATAGCTGTCGTTCCACTCGAGCGCGACGTCGATCGTCACGTCGTCGCGGGTGCCGCTGATCGCCACCGGCTCGGGCATCAGCGCGACCTTGTTGCGATCGAGATACTGGACGAAGGCCGCGATGCCGCCTTCGTAGAACAGGTCGATTTCCTTCACCTCCTCATGCCGCGCGTCGCGCAGCTTCAGGCGCACGCCCGAATTGAGGAAGGCGAGCTCGCGATAGCGGTGTTCGAGCTTTTCGAAGTCGTACTCGGTGATCTTGAACGTCGTCGGGCTGGCGAGGAAGGTCACGCGGGTGCCCTTCTTGCCGTTCGACGGGCCGATGATCTTCAAGGGCGCTTCGGCATCGCCGTGGCGGAAGCGCATGTAATGCTCTTCGCCGTCGCGCCAGATGTTCAGGTCCAGCCACTCGCTGAGCGCGTTGACGACCGACACGCCCACGCCGTGCAGACCGCCCGACACCTTATACGCGTTGGTATCCGAGGTATTCTCGAACTTCCCGCCTGCGTGCAGCTGGGTCATGATCACTTCGGCGGCGGACACGCCTTCTTCGGTGTGGATGCCGGTGGGGATGCCGCGGCCATTATCCTCGACCGAAACCGATCCGTCCGGATTGAGCGTGATCAGAATCAGGTCGCAATGCCCGGCCAGCGCCTCGTCGATCGCGTTGTCGGAAACCTCGAACACCATGTGGTGCAGGCCCGAGCCATCGTCGGTATCGCCGATATACATGCCGGGGCGCTTGCGGACCGCATCCAGGCCCTTGAGGACCTTGATCGAGTCCGCGCCATATTCGTTCGCGTTGGGATCGTTGGTATTGGAACTGTCTGCCATGCCGAGGATATAGGGATTCGGACCGCGGAACGAAAGCAAAATGGGGCGCACGCCGCCTCGCAATCCCTGCCGGCGATCCCATATCGGCGGGCATGGCGCTCGGCAGCTGGCTTACCCCCGATCCTACCGGCATCTATCTGCCCACGGCGGACGCGTGGATCGACCCCAGCAAGCCCGTCCCGCGCGCGATCGTGACGCACGGCCATGCCGATCATGCGCGCGGCGGCCACGGCGAGGTGTGGGCGACGCCGGGAACGCTCGCGATCATGGCCGCGCGCTACGGCCCGCAGAACGGCCACCCGGTCCCGTATGGCGAGAGCGTGCAGCTGGGCCCGATCGAAGTCGGCTTCGTCCCCGCCGGCCATGTGCTCGGCTCGGCGCAGGTCGTGCTCGATCATGCCGGCGAGCGCATCGTCGTCTCGGGCGATTACAAGCGTCGGCCGGACCCGACCTGCGAGCCCTTCCAGCCGGTGCCCTGCGACGTGTTCGTTACCGAGGCGACCTTCGGCCTGCCGGTGTTCCGCCACCCCGAAACCAGCGACGAGATCGACAAGCTGCTCGTCGCGCTGCGCACGGAGCCCGAGCGCTGCGTGCTGGTCGGCGCCTATGCGCTCGGCAAGGCACAGCGCGTGATCACCGAGCTGCGCGCGATGGGCTTCGACGATCCGATCTACATCCACGGCGCGCTGCAGGCGCTGTGCGACCTTTATGCCGAGCACGGCGTGGCGCTGGGCGAGCTGCGTCCCGCCACCGGCGTCGCCAAGAAGGAGCTGGAGGGCCGGATCATCCTCTGCCCGCCCGGCGCGCTCAACGATCGCTGGTCGCGGCGGCTGCCCGATCCGATCACCGCGATGGCGAGCGGCTGGATGCGGGTGCGCCAGCGTGCCCGGCAGCGCAATGTCGAGCTGCCGCTGATCCTGTCCGACCATGCCGATTGGGACGAGCTGACCCGCACCATCGAGGAATTGGCCCCGCGCGAAGTGTGGGTGACACATGGCCGCGAGGATGCGCTGGTACATTGGTGCCGGCTCCGGCAAATCCGCGCCCGCGCGCTCGATCTCGCCGGGTTCGAGGACGAAGACGATTGAGGGAGACAGTGTAATGGCGAATCGCAGGACTTGGGCATGGGCAGGCGGCCTGCTGGGCGGCGCGGTGATCGCGGGTGCCGCGGCCTATTACGCGTTCGAAAAGGCGAGCGAGCAGCCGCCTTTCACCTCGGTCGAGAAAGACGGCGCGTTCGAGATCCGCGACTATCCCGCACTGGTGGTGGCGGAAACGCGGGCGATCGGCGCGCGCGACGCGGCGCTCACCGCCGGCTTCACGCGGCTGGCCGACTATATCTTCGCCAAGCGGCGCGGCGACAATGGCGGCAGCGGCGGCGAGAAGATTTCGATGACCGCGCCGGTGCTCAGCACCAAGCAGGACGGCAGCTGGCGCACCCAGTTCGTCATGCCGTCGAAATTCACGCTGGCGACGCTGCCCAAGCCCGCCGACAATGTCGATCTCGCTGAGCGGCCGGCGCGGCGGGTGGCGGTGCTGCGCTTCTCCGGTTCCCCCGACGATGCGGCGCTGGTCAGGCGCGAGGCGGAGTTGCGCAGTTGGCTGGCGGCGCGCGGGATCAACGGCGGCGCGGTGGAATATGCGTTCTACAATTCGCCGTTCATCCCCGGCCCCTTGCGCCGCAACGAAGTGCTGATCGCACTGTAATCGAAAGGCGTTACAGCCGATTCGTCCCCTGCTCCTTCGTCATCCTGGCGAAAGCCGGGATCCATTGGGGCGTCCGTTTGGGCTTTCACTGGCACCGAGAGGCGACTGGACCCCGGCTCTCGCCGGGATGACGGCAGGTTGCGCGGCCCCGCTCAGTTTCTGCCGCGATCTTGCCGCGGACCTTCGCTACCCAGCCCCCATGACGATTCGCACCGTACTCGCCGCCGCCGCGGCCTTTGGTTCGTTCCTTGCCGCCCCGGCCCAGGCCCAGGCGCGCGATCCCTTTGGCGATTGCTTGCGCACACACAGCAGCCGCGCCGATCGCGACATACTGGTCCGCTGGGTGTTCGCCGCCGTCGCGCAGAGCGCCGCGGTACGCGACATGGTCCGGATGGACGAAGGCCGCCGCGTACAGGCTAGCCAGCAGGCGGGCCAGCTGATCACCCGCCTCGTCACCCGCGACTGCCGCGCCGAGGCGATGGACCGCATGAAGCGCGATCCCGGTGCGCTCCAGAACAGTTTCACCGCGCTCGGCCGCGTCGCGCTGATGGACCTGGCGCAGGACCCCAATGTCGTCGGTACGCTGGCGGGGGTGCTCCAGTATACCGACATGGGCAGCATCACGATGATGCTGATGGAAGGCGGCCTGCGCCCCGGCGGCTGAGGCTATCGCCGGCTAAATGCCCGGTTTGTCGCGTCCGGCCCTGTCCCAGGGATGTCGGCAACGGGGCGCGGCAGCAGCTTCGGGCCGACGCATAGTCCGAACAGAAAGCCTCCCAGATGGGCCTCCCACGCAAGGCCGCCCGCAGTCCCGCTTGCCCAGGATAGCAGGGCAAGCAGGATGAAGAAGAACGCATTCTGCTTGATCATGTCCCAACCGACACGTCGAACCCGCGTGGATTTGATCGCGACGAGCGCCCCGCCATCGGGATTGGTCCGGATCAGCAACCCGATCAGCCCATAGAGCCCGCCCGAAGCGCCTGCCATGGGGACCGTCCCGGCCGGATGCAGCGCCAGATACAACGCCGCCCCCGCCAAGCCGCTTAGCAAGAACAGCAGGAGGAAACGCAGCCAGTTGAGCGGCGGGCGGCCAAGCCGGGCCGTAAGCGGTGCGCCGATCGCCACCAGCGTGCTGAGGTTCATCGCCAGATGCATCCCGCCTGCATGATCGAACACATGCAGGATGATCGTCTCGAAACGTCCCTCCGACAGCGCTTTCGCGGACAGGCCCCAGCGCTCCGGCCCCCCGGTGAATGCCATCCACACGGTCAAAACCACACAGGTTGCGGACAGCAGCAGAATCGGCACCTGCATATGCCATGGCAATCGCGGTTCCGCTTCGGGCGGCTCGAACGCGAATGGCTGCCTTTCCGAAGCGAAGGTAAGCTCGCCATGCGCCTCCATCAGCTCGATACTGGCGCGGATTGATTCCATGGCGTCGCGCGGCGCGATGACCGTCACCAGATCGCCCGGCACAAAGGCGATGCACTGGTGGGACCAGCGTAGCCACCACGGCGCCTCCACTGCACGCCATCGCCCGTCGACATCGGATTTGCTGTAAAAGCCCTGCGCTTCCAGCACCTCCTCCACCCACACGGCTTGCTCGCGCGAAACCGCCATTGCCGATGGGCGCATCACGAATTGAAGGCCCCAGCCCAACATCGCCACGGCCAACAGCACCGGCGCGGAAAAGCCGAGCCAGTGGCTCAACCCAGCGATAAGACCGATAGCCGCCAAATTGGCGAGAAGCTGATAGCCGCCGTAGATGGGGATCAGGTCACGCAGGACGCCGCGGTGCGACTGGATCGAAAGCGCATTCTCGGCTGCGGACATGATCCATGTCTCTCCCGCCAATGCCGCATTTGCAATGCTTGGGCCGGCCAATCCTACGAACGTTGTTTTTCGGTCGGCGGCTGATTCCCGAATCGCGCCGCTCAGCGCGCGAACCGCACCCGCGCCACCACCGGATAATGGTCGCTCGGATACACCGCACCCTGATGCGTATCCACCGTCGCGATCCGCTCGACGGTGAAGCCGCGCGTCAGGATCCAGTCGATTCGGCGGTCGCCCTTGCCGGTGAAGCCGTGGAACGTGAAGTCGGGGCCGCGACGGTCCGGTCGTGCCAGCCAGGCGTCGGACAGCGTCTTGGTCAGCACCGCGTGCGCCGGCTTGTCGGCGGTGGTGTTGAAGTCGCCGGTGACGATCGCCGGCAGGTCGGCGGGGCCGGCATTGACGCGATCGGCCAGCAGCTGCGCGCCGCGGGTGCGGGCGTCTTCATCCTCGTCGCGATAGGGGAAATGGGTGTTGTAGAAGCGGAAGCGGCGCCCCTCGCGCGTCTCGAACGTCGCCCAGTTCACCATGCGGGGCAGCGGATGCCCCCAGGTGATGCTGCCGGGCACCTCGGGGGTGTCGGAGAGCCAGAACTGGCCCTGCTCGACGATCTTCAGCCGGTCGCGCCGGTAGAAGATGCCCATATGCTCGTCCTTATGGCCACCATAGCGATCGGTGCCGAACCAGCTATACTCGGGCAGCGCCTTCACGACATCGTCGCCCTGGCGCTGGAACAGCTCCTGGGTGCCGATCAGATCGGGCGCCGCCGCGCGGATCGTCGCGATGGTGAGCGCGCGCCGCTTTTCCCACAGGTTCGCGCCGTCGTCGGCGCTCGGCATGCGGATGTTGAGGCTCATCACCGTCAGCTCGGGCGCGCCTTGCGCCATCGCCGGCGCGCACGCCACCATCGCGGCGAGCACCGCCACCAAACGCCAAAAACGCAACATCAACCCGCTCCTTCGAGTGCCTTCTGGCGCCGGCGCTGGACCGAACTGCCGATTCCCAACGCCTCGCGGTACTTGGCCACCGTCCGGCGCGCGATGTCGAAGCCCTTGGCGTTGAGCAGCTCGACCAGCGTGTCGTCCGACAGGATCTTCTTGGGATCCTCAAGAGCGATCAGCGATTTGATCGCGCTCTTCACCGCCTCGGCCGAAACCGCCTCGCCGCCATCGGCCGACTGGATCGCACTAGTGAAGAAATATTTCAGTTCGAACAGCCCGCGCGCGCAGCTGAGATATTTGTTGCTGGTGACGCGGCTGACGGTCGATTCGTGCATCTCGATCGCATCGGCCACCTGGCGCAGCGTCAGCGGGCGGAGATGCGCCACGCCCTTCAGGAAGAACCCCTCCTGCTGCTTCACAATCTCGCTGGCGACCTTGATGATCGTGCGCTGGCGCTGGTCGAGCGCCTTGACCAGCCAGTTGGCGCTGGCGAGCATGTCGGTCAGCCAGGCCTTGCTCGCCTTGTCCTGCTTGCCGCTCGAAACCTCGGCATAATAGGCCCGGTTGACGAGCAGGCGCGGCAGCGTCGCCGCGTTGATCTCGATCGCCCAGCTGCTCCCGCGCTGCGCCACGAAGATATCGGGCGTCACCGCCGGCACCGGATCGCCGCCATAGCGGCAGCCGGGCTTGGGATCATAGCTGCGCAGCTCGCGGATCATGTCCGCCAGATCCTCGTCGTCGACATTGCAGATCCGCCGCAGCCGACCGAGATCGCCGCGCGCGACCAGTTCGAGATTGTCGATCAGCCGCGCCATGCACGGATCATAGCGGTCCGCCTCCTTCGCCTGCAGCGCGAGGCATTCGGACAGGTCGCGCGCGCCGACGCCGGTGGGATCGAAGGTCTGGACGATCGCCAGCACCGCCTCGACGCGCGCGAGCGGCACGCCCAGCCGCTCGGCGATCTCGCGCAACGGCACGCTGAGATAGCCGCACTCGTCGATCTGATCGATCAGATGCTGGGCGATGAACAGCTCCGGGCCCGCCACGGTCGAGCCGGCCTGGGCGAGCAGATGGTCGGCAAGGCTGATGTCGGCGGTGCCGATATTGTCGAGATCGGGCCCGTCCTCCGATCCGCCGCTCCCTGCGCCGTTCATCCCCAGCCCGCCATCGAGGCCGCCGATCATGTCGGTGGCCGAATCATGGTGAAAGGCGGCGGCGAGATCGACATCGAGTGCCGCCTCCCCCGCCGCTTCGCCGCCGAGAATCAGTTCGCTGGCATCGGCGGGCCCGTCGCGCACCGCCTCGAAATCGTCGCCGGGCTCGCCCATCGGCTCAGAGGGGCCGTCTTCGCTCGAACCCGCGTCGAGCAGCGGGTTGCGCTCGACCTCCTCGGCGATGAAGGTCTCGATCTCGAGGTTCGACAGCGCCAGCAGCTTGATCGCCTGCTGCAGCTGCGGCGTCATCACCAGCGATTGCGATTGGCGCAGATCGAGGCGAGGCGCGAGACTCATGGCATTTAGAGCGAGAAGCTTTCGCCGAGATAGAGCCGGCGGACATTCTCGTCGCGGACCAGATCGTCGGGCGAGCCGGCGAACAGCACGCGGCCATCATAGATGATATAGCCGCGATCGACGATTTCCAGCGTCTCGCGCACATTGTGGTCGGTGATCAGCACGCCGATGCCGCGTTCGCGCAGCTGCTTCACCAGATCGCGAATGTCGCTGATCGAGATGGGATCGATGCCGGCGAACGGCTCGTCGAGCAGGATGATCGTCGGGTTGGCGGCAAGCGCGCGGGCGATTTCGGCGCGGCGCCGCTCGCCGCCCGAAAGCGCCATCGCCGCCGAACCGCGCAGCCGGGTGAGGCCGAATTCGTCGAGCAATTCCTCGAGCCGCGCCTGACGCGCATCGCGATTCGGTTCGGCGAGCTCGAGCACCGCCAGGATGTTCTTCTCGACGCTCAGGCCCCGGAAGATCGAGGTTTCCTGCGGCAGATAGCCCAGGCCCAGGATCGCGCGGCGGTACATCGGCAGGCGGGTAATGTCCTCGCCGTCCAGCATGATGCGGCCGCTGTCGGGCTTCACCAGGCCCATCACCGAATAGAAACATGTCGTCTTGCCCGCGCCATTGGGGCCCAGCAGGCCGACCACCTCGCCGCGACCGACCGAGACCGACACGTCGGTCAGCACCGCGCGCTTGTCATACGACTTGGCAATGGAGACGACCGCCAGCCCGCGATCGGGCAGCGGCACCGGATCCGGGGCGGAGCTTTCAGGTGCGGCGATGGTGACGTCGTTCATGACGGCTCCTGCAAAGTGAATGCGGTCTGGTCCCCCGCCGGCCGCGCGGCCGCTTGGCAGGGTTCCTGCATGATAACGCGCGCGAAGGAAAGGGTGTGCACGGCACGCCGTGGCATTGCCCCGGCTTACTGCTTCGGCGCGTCGCGATTGGGGACCGAGAAGCGGCCCGTCACCCGGCCGCCCGAATTCTGCGTGGCCGGCGCGCCGGTCGATCCGCCGAAGGTCGCACGGCTGGTGTCGAGGTTGATCGTCAGCCGCGGCCCCGCCGCGTTGGCGACGTTCGATCCCGCCTGCTGCAGCGTGACGTTGCCGATCATCGTGATGATCCGGCGATCGACGTCGTACACCGCATAGCTGGAACGCGCGGTCTGGTTCGGCCGCGCCACCGTGACGCCCCCGGTCGCGTCGAGCCGCGAGGCCTGGGGCGAGCCGTTCAGCGCACTGCCGCTATAGGCCACGGTCACCCGCGCCGCGCGCAGGGTCATGTCGCCCTGCTTGATGACGACGCTGCCGCTGAGGATCGCGCGGCTCGCCTTGTCGTCGAGCTGGATGTTCTTCGCGTCGAAATCGATCGGCGCGTTCGAATCGTGCCGTGCCTGCGCGAACGCGGGAACGGCGGCGAGCAGCAGCGGCAGGCCGAGGGCGAACGGAGCGAGAGCGCGGGTCATCAGGGCCTCCTTGCCGGCTTCGGCGTCATCCGCAAGTGTGCATTGCCTTCGAGCGAGATCAGCCGCTTGTCGAGATCGGCGCGCAGCCGATCGGCGCTGAACGTGCCGGTGGGCGTATTGCCGGTCACCGCGCCGCCGCTTTCCAGCAGCCGCGTCTTGAGGTCGATCGTCGCGTCGTTGGTGTTGAGCACATAGCCGTCGGTCGTCTGAAACCGAATCGGCCCGTCGATCATCACCTGATCGGTATTGAGCAGGTAGCGGCCCTTGTCGGCGACCAGCGTCGCCGGGCCGTCGGTGAGGTCCAGCCGGGCGTTCAGCTGGTTCAGCTGGACCACCGGCTCGGCCGAACTCTTCTGCACCGCGGAGCCCGCGTGCAGCTCGAACCGGCGCCCCTTCGAATCCTCGCCCCGATAGTCGGCGGCGGAGGTCAGCAGCCGTTCGGGCGACATCGCCACCTTCTTCTTGTCGAGCACGAAGCTGACGTCGCCGCCCATGAACAGCGGCGCCGAGACGAGGAACGCGCCCAGCGCCCCAATCAGGATCGGCAACAGCACCAGCGCGAATCGCACCGCGCGATCGTGATGGCTCCCGGGATGGGCCCAGGCGCGGCGCTGCGTGCGCAATCGGGCGGCGATCTCAGACATGGGCTTCCTTGTGGGGACCCGAAACGGCCAAGACAACCACTCGATCCGCTGCGCGATCAGGCATGGGCGAAGATATCCACTTCCGGCCAGCCCGCGAGATCGAGTTCGGCGCGCCATGGCAGGAAATCGAAACAGGCCTGCGCCATGTCCATGCGGCCCTCGCGCTCGAGTCGCTTGTCCAGTTCCACCTTCATCGCGTGCAGGAAGCGCACGTCGGAGGCGGCATAGTCGCGCTGCGCGTCCGAAAGATCCGGGCCGCCCCAGTCCGACGACTGCTGCTGCTTCGAGATTTCCGCGCTCACCAGGTCGCGCGCCAGATCCTTCAGGCCGTGGCGATCGGTATAGGTGCGCACCAGCCGCGATGCGATCTTGGTGCAATAGACCGGGCCCGCGGTCACACCGAGATAGAAACGAATCGCCGCCAGATCGAATCGGGCGAAGTGATAGAGCTTCAACCGCTCCGGATCGGCCAGTACCGCGCGCAGATTGGGCGCCGCATAGTTGGACTGGGGGCCGAACCGCACCAGATGCTCGTCGCCCGAGCCATCGGAAAGCTGGACGAGGCACAGCCGGTCGCGCGGCGTGATCAGGCCCATTGTCTCGGTATCGACGGCGATGGAGGCACCGGGGGCGAACACGCCTTCCGGCAGATCTTCTTCGTGGAAATAGACGGTCATCGCGTCCGCGTAGCGGGGTTGGCGCCACACCTCAATGCTTTGCCGCGCCTGCACGGCTTTGCAATTCTTGATTCGACCCGCTAAAGCGCCATCACCGCCCTTCGGGTTGGATCCAAAGACGCCGCCAAACAACCCCGCCCCGCCCTCGACCGCCCGCAAACCGTGGCGCGGCGGACACTTTCCCGCCATAAAGCGGGCGTGCGCGCGATTTTCGTTCGCGCACCAGATTTTTTTCGAGTATGCCATCGGGTGTGGCGCTACGTTAGTGCCGTAAGACCTGCGTTTTTCGTCCGGCGCTCGGTTTTGATTGGTAGTTTGAGGGCGAACCGGGAAGACGAACAGGGCATGAGTTTCGATAGAGGACGTCGCGGTGAACGCGGTGGGCGCGGCAGGGACAAGCGCGATGGTTTCGGCGACGATAACTTCGGCGGCGGCAGCAGCTTCGGCGGCGGCGGCGGCTTCGAAGATCGTGGCGGCTTCGGTGGCGGCAATCGTGGCGGCTTCGGCGGCGGCGCAGGCGGCGGCGGCGGTGGCTTCCGTAGCGGCGGCGGCTTCGGCGGCGGTGGTGGCGGCTTCGGCGGCGGCGGCGGTGGCGGTGGCTTCCGCGGCGGTGGCGGCGGCGGTGGCGGCATGCCCCCCCAGGTCATCGGCGAAGGCACCGGCGTCGTTAAGTTCTTCAACGCGCAAAAGGGTTTCGGCTTCATCGTTCGCGATGACGGCGGCGAGGATGTGTTCGTGCACATCTCCGCGGTCGAGCAGGCCGGTCTGACCGCGCTTGCGGAAGGTCAGCCGCTCGGCTTCACGCTCGTCGATCGTGGCGGCCGCATCTCGGCTACCACGCTGAAGATCGATGGCGAGCCGATGGCAGTTACCGAGCGCGCGCCGCGCGACGATGCACAAGGTGGTGGCGGTCGCGATCGCGACAGCGCGCCCCGTGGCGGACCGCAGCGCCAGCTGACCGGCGAGAAGGCGACCGGCACGGTCAAGTTCTTCAACGCGATGAAGGGCTTCGGCTTCATTCAGCGCGACGACGGACAGCCCGATGCGTTCGTGCACATCTCGGCCGTCGAGCGCGCCGGCATGCCGACGCTCAACGAAGGCGACCGGCTCGAGTTCGAGCTGGAGGTCGATCGTCGCGGCAAGTACGCGGCGGTGAACCTTTCGCCGCAGCAGTAACCCGCAAGGGCGAACGCGAATAGAAGAGGCCGGGCGGCAACGTCCGGCCTTTTCTTTTGTGCCGGCCTCCTCTTTTTGGAGCCCCGCTGGAGACACGCCCGTGCAGATCGCCGTTCTGACCTTTGACGGATTCAACGAGCTGGACAGCTTCGTCGCGGCGGCCATCCTCAACCGGATGCGCGCGCATGGCTGGGCCGCGCACATCACCGCGCCCACCCAAGCGGTGACCTCGCTCAACGGCGTGACGATCCACCGCCAGCGGCCGCTGGAATTCGCCGCTGAAGCGGACGCGGTGATCCTCGGCAGCGGCAGCAGGACCCGCGAGATCGCCGCCGATGCCGCGCTGCTGGAGCAGATCCGGCTCGACCCGGCACGCCAGCTGGTCGCTGCGCAATGCTCGGGCACCTTGCTGCTCGCGAAACTCGGCCTGATCGGAAGCCTGCCTGCCTGCACCGACCTGACCACCAAGCCCTGGGTGATCGAAGCCGGCGTCGAGGTGATCGATGCCCCGTTCGTCGCCCATGGCAATGTCGCGACCGCGGGCGGGTGCATGGCCTCGCAATATCTCGCCGCCTGGATGCTGGCCCGCGGTGGCGCGCTCGCCGCAGCGCGCGAGGCGCTCCACTATGTCGCACCGGTCGGCGAGAAGCAGGCCTATGTCGATCGGGTGCTCGGCGTCGTTACGCCGTTCCTCGCACTCGCGCCCGTTCCCTCCGGCGATAGACCGGGTGTGATGGAATCCGCGTAAGCCTCTAGGCGGGCGGCACCGCTGGCCCTTCGAACAACGCCGGCGCCGCCGCCTCAATCGTGCAGACCAGCCCATCCGGCGCGAAGTCGAGCCGCACCTGCGCCTTGAGGTCGCCAGCCAGCGCGCGCTCCAGCATGCGGGTACCGAAGCCGCGGTGCGCGGGCGGGGCCACGCTCGGGCCACCCTGTTCGCGCCACTGCAGGGTGAGGCGCCGCGAGGGCGACTCCGCCAGCCGCCATTCGAACGCGACCGACCCGCTCGCATTCGAAAGCGCGCCATATTTGATCGCGTTGGTGCACAATTCGTGCAGTGCCATCGCCAGCGTCACCGCCATGCGCGAATCGAGCCAGATCGCCGGCCCGCCCGTGCGCACCCGATCCGCGACGCCGCACGAATCAAGCGCGCCTTCCACCACGTCGGCGAGCTCGGCCTTCTCCCAATGGACCCGCGTCAGCGTGTCATGGGCGCGGGCAAGCGCGCCGAGCCGCCCCTCGAACGCAAGTTGGGCAGTGGCTGGATCGGGGTTGCGGCCGATCGTCTGCCGCGCCAGCGACTGCACTACCGAGAGCATGTTCTTCACCCGGTGGTTAAGTTCGTCGATCAGCAGGCGCTGGCGCCGCGCCGCCTCCACCAGCGCGCGCTCCGCATCGCGCAATTCGGTCGAATCGAAATAATAGCAGATCACCCCCTGCCGCCCGCCCGGCAGCCGGGTGCGGTGCAGCTCCCACTCATAGCCTTCGACCTGCTCGATATCGTTGCGCGGCCGGACGAACTCGCGCGAGCGAAAAGGCTCGCCGCTTTCCAGCGTCTGGCGGAAATTACCGACGATTTCCTGGGCCACCGGCTCGGGCCAGAGAATACGAATCGCCTCCTCGAACGGCCGGCCGATCACCGGGCGCACGTTACGGAACGCGCCTTCCTGGCTGCGTTCGTTCACGGCCACGATCGTCAGTTCGTCATCGACCAGATAGATGCCGAACGGGCATTTGTTGATCAGTTCGATGAAGATGTCGCTCTGGCGCGCGGTGTGTTCCGCGACCTTGCGCATCCATTCCTGCGGCCCGTCGCCATCGGCGATCCCGCGCAACAGCGCGTCGCGGCCGGTGAAACCTTCAGACAAAGCCTTGGAATCGAAGCCTGAATCGGTCGGCATGGTCTATCCTGGGTCAGCGCCTTGCAGATAAGCCTTAGCTGCGTCGTGCAGCGCTTGTCCAATCCCGGCGCCGGGGCGCCGCGCGCGGTCAGGTCGCCAGCCGCCGCAGCCCCGCGATCGTGTCCGCCTCGGCCACCGGCTTGTCGGTGCGGATGCGCGCAATTCGCGGGAAGCGCATCGCCAGGCCCGATTTATGCCGCTTCGATTCGTGGATCGAATCGAACGCCACTTCCAGCACCAGCGACTTGTCGGTCTCACGCACCGGGCCGAAGCGGTTGACCGTGTGGGTGCGCACGTGCCGGTCGAGCCATTTCAGCTCTTCGTCGGTGAAGCCGAAATAGGCCTTGCCCACCGGTAGCAGCTCGCCAGTCTCGGTCCAGGCACCGAAGGTGAAGTCCGAATAGAAGCTGCTGCGCTTGCCCGATCCGCGCTGGGCATACATCAGCACACAATCCGCGGTGAGCGGATCGCGCTTCCATTTGTACCACAGCCCCACGCGCCGCCCGGAGACATAGGGCGACTCGCGCCGCTTGAGCATCACCCCCTCGATCGCCGCGTCGCGCGCGCCGGCGCGGATTTCCTCCAGCGCCGCGAAGTCGGCCGCGTCGATCACCGCGGACAGATCGAACCGCTCGGGATCGAGCCGGGGTACGAAATCCTCCAGCCGCGCGCGGCGCGCGTGCCAGGCGAGCGCGCGCACGTCCTCGCCGCCGTCGAACAGGATGTCGTAGAGGCGGACGAAAGCGGGGAACTCGGCCAGCGTCTTCGCCGACACGACCTTGCGCCCCAGGCGCTGCTGCAGCGCGTTGAAGCTGCCCGCCTCGCCGCCCTGCGCCTCGCCGCGCACCAGCAGCTCGCCGTCGAGCACGCCCGGCGTGGCGAAGGCGGCGGCAACCTCGGGGAAGCTGCGGGTGATGTCGTCGCCCGCGCGGCTGTAGAGCCGGGTCTCGCCGCCGGCATGGACGAGCTGGACGCGGATGCCGTCCCACTTCCACTCGGCGGCATAGTCGGCAAGGCTGACCTGCGTCTCCTCCAGCGGGTGCGCGAGCATGAACGGGCGGAACACCGGCACATCCTCCGCGCTCGGCTGTGCGGCGCGGCCCTCGGCCCAGTCGAACAGGCGGTCATAAGGCGGGTGCAGGCCGTGCCAGACTTCCTCCACCGCATCGACATCGAGCCCAAAGGCCTGCGCCAGCGCCGTCTTGGCGAGCCGGGCGGAAATGCCGACGCGCAGCGCACCCGTCGCCAGCTTGAGCAGCGCATAGCGTTCGTCGGACTCCAGCCGATCGAGCATCGCCGCCAGCACCGCCGGCGCATCGGAGCGGGAGAGCGCACCCAGCGTCGACACCACGTGCGAGAGCGTCAACGGTCCGCTTTCCGGCGGCGGCGTCAGGGGCTCGGGCCAGAGCAGCGCGATCGTCTCGGCCGAATCGCCGACGAAATCGCGACTCATGCCGTAGAGCACGGGATCGACCCGCGCCTCGATCATCGCACGGAGCAGCGCCGGCTTCACCGCCGGCAGGTCGAGCGCGCCGGTCAGCGCGGCCATCGCCCAGCCGCGATCGGGATCGGGCGTCACGCGCAGATAGTCGCCGATCAGGCGGAGCTTGGCGTTGCGCGAGCGGGTGTAGATCAGCCGGTCGAGCAGGTCAGCGAAAGCGCGCATGGCATCGTAGATGGGGGCGCTTGGCGGATGGCGCTAGGGC